>Ga0233380_1000085_pt1 | contig 54733 bp, 56 predicted proteins | sample ElkDunMinimDraft_9_FD_191541 | JGI IMG/M metagenome (GOLD analysis project Ga0233380, IMG submission 191541) | Fecal eukaryotic communites from dung pellets of Tule Elk in California, USA - Elk Dung F36 | ecosystem: Host-associated > Mammals > Digestive system > Large intestine > Fecal | place... | reverse complement strand
CTTACATTTTTGCATGGAGGATCTCGTATGCCGATCAAACGCTATGGTGCTGAAAAGTCCGGCGCTGGCGGTCAGAACCTCCCCTTTGCCCGCGCAGTGGAAGCCGGAGGCTGGCTGTTCGTCTCCGGTCAGGTGGCGATGAAGGACGGTGAGATCGTCGGTCAGGGCATTGTGGAACAGACCCACATCACCATCCGGAACATCATCGCCATACTTGAGGAAGCCGGCTACGGCCTCGAGCACGTGGTGCGTTGCGGCGTGTGGCTCGACGACCCGCGCGACTTCTGGAGCTTCAACGCCGTCTACAAGAGCTATTTCGGCGAGCATCCCCCAGCTCGCGCCTGCGTCCAGTCGCACATGATGGTGGACTGCAAGGTCGAGATCGAATGCATCGCCTACAAGGGGCCGTAAGGCAGGCGATGGACAGCGCGTCCCCTTTCCGCCTCGATGGCAAGACCGTCCTCGTCACTGGTGCCGGAGGCGGTATAGGCCGCGCTCTGGTTGCCGCCCTCAATGATGCCGGCGCCGAGGTTATTGGCGCCGATGTCGAGCCGGCGCTTCTCGCCGGCCTCGATCTCAGTGGCCGCATACTGTTCGATCAGGCCGATGTCGCCGCCACCCGAAGCGCTGTGCTGAGCCACCTTGATGCTCATGGTACGCCGGATGCCGTGGTCGCCAATGCCGGCTTCACCCGCGCGGAGCACCTCGATCAGCTCGATGACGTCAAATGGGCGTCCGAGATCGCCCTCAACCTCAACGGCGCCTATGCCCTCGTTGATCCTGTTGTCGCTGCCATGGCGGCGCGAGGCGGCGGCAGCATCGTCTTTGTCTCGTCGGTGAATGCACTGGGTCATTACGGCAATCCCGCATACTCAGCAGCCAAGGCGGGGCTGGTGGCTTACAGCAAGGCCATTGCGGTCGAGCGCGGTCGCGATGGGATACGCTCCAACGTTGTCGCCCCCGGCTCGGTCAGGACACCGGCCTGGGATCATCGGCTCGAAGCCGACCCCGGCCTGCTCGGCAAGGTTCTGCCGCACTATCCGCTCGGCCGGCTGGTCTCGCCGACCGATGTGGCGAACGCTGCGGTTTTCCTCTGCTCCGATGCTGCCGCCGGCATCACCGGTGCGGTCCTGCCGGTAGACGCCGGCCTTACTGCCGGCAATCTCCGGTTCGTTGACGAGGTCCTGCGCTCCAATGACTGATTTGTCCTCTATCGAAACTCCGGCCGTTCTCATCGACCTGGACCGTGTCGAGGCCAATCTCCGTCGAGCTCAGGATTACGCGGACAGCCATGGGCTCAGCCTGCGACCCCACATCAAGACGCACAAGCTGCCGCGCTTTGCGCGACGGGCCATCGAACTGGGGGCCGTGGGCATCACCGTGCAGAAACTGGGCGAGGCAGAGGTCTTTGCAGACGCCGGGATTGCCGAGATATTCCTGCCCTACAACATCCTCGGCCCTGCCAAGCTCGCCCGCCTCCGCGCTCTTGCCCAGCGGGTCCACATCACGGTCACAGCTGACAGCGCGGAAACCGTCTCCGGGCTTTCCGCCGCCTTCGCCGATGCACAGCGCCCGCTCACCGTCCTCGTTGAGTGCGACACCGGCATGGGCAGGTGCGGCGTCCAAAGCCCGGCTGCTGCCCTGCACCTGGCGCAGGTCATCGCAGCATCCCCCGGTCTGCGCTTTGGCGGGCTGATGACGTACCCGGCGGCGGGGCAGGTCGAGCGGAATGCCGCCTGGCTCGCCGAGGCAGTGGACCTGCTGACCGCCAGCGGCCATCCGCCTGAAATCGTCAGCAACGGTGGCACGCCCGATCTTTGGCGTGCCCATGAGGTTGCGGCGGCCACCGAGCACCGCCCGGGAACCTACATCTACATGGATCGATCCCAGGTCTCGAATGGTGTCGGCACTTGGGCCGACTGCGCCCTTACGGTGCTGGCCACCGTGGTCAGCCGCCCCACCGAGGACCGTGCCATCATCGATGCCGGATCCAAGTCCCTCACCAGCGACACCCTTGGCCTCACCGGTTTCGGGCTGATTGAGGCGTATCCCGAGGCCGTGATCACGGGGCTCAGCGAGGAGCACGGTACGCTCGACCTCTCCCGCTGCGATGTCCGCCCGCGGATCGGGGAGACCGTCCGCATCATTCCCAACCACGCCTGTGTGGTGTCCAACCTGTTCGACCGGGTGCACCTGCTCTCCGGCGATCGACTGGTCGAGACTGTCGATGTGGCGGCGCGGGGCCGTGTCGATTAGGCTCTCCTCAAACTGGAGGAGAACAGCATGCCCGATCTTCTGGTCCGGCTTTACGACCTGCCACCGTCTTTCGCGAGCGAGCAGCGCGTCGCTGCCGCCGGTATAACCGTTCGACGCGCGATCGCGCCTGAGGCCCACATAGTCTGCGACTGGATCGGCCGCCACTTTGGCCAAGGCTGGGTCAGCGAGGCGCAGAAAGCGATGGCATTGTCGCCCGTCACCCTGTGGGTCGCCCACCGCAACGAGCGCATTCTGGGTTTTGCCTGTCACGATGCGACCGCCAAGGGCTTCTTCGGGCCCACCGGTGTCGACGAGGCTGAGCGCGGCAAGGGTATCGGGGAGGCGCTGCTGATCGCCACCCTCAAGGGGATGCGCGAAGCGGGGTATGCGTATGCCGTCATCGGCGGAGCCGGCCCCGTTGGATTCTACCAGAAGCGTCTGGATGCAATGCCAATTCCCGGCAGCGTACCCGGAATCTACCGCGGCATGTTACGGGGCGAGGAGGGCTGATCCAGATTCACGAGGTCTCTTGCAACGCCGGTAGACGCGCCCCCATGTCCCATCCGATCTCCCGCAGTTTCTTCGACCGACCCGTTCTTGAGGTTGCCCGCGATCTCATCGGCGCTACGCTTCTCGTCGACGGCATCGGCGGGCCGCTGGTGGAGGTGGAGGCCTATGACGAGACTGACCCCGCCTCCCACAGTTTCCGCGGCCCAACGGCTCGCAATGCCGCGATGTTCGGCCCCCCCGGACATGCCTATGTCTACCGCATCTACGGTATCCACTGGTGCCTCAACTTCGTCTGCCGTCCGGGCAGTGCCGTTCTGGTCCGGGCGCTCGAGCCGACGAATGGAGTGGAGTTGATGCGTCAGCGCCGGGGACCCTTGCCGGATCGACAATTATGCTCCGGCCCGGGAAAGCTCTGCGAAGCTCTCGGGATAGACCGCCGCCACGATCACTTGCCGCTCGACAGGCCGCCGTTCGTCCTGCTTGCCGCCGACCGCGAACATCTCATCCACACCGGTCCGCGCATCGGCATCACCAAGGGGGCGGATACGCCATGGCGCTTCGGAGTGCCCGGCTCTCCCTTCCTCAGCCGCCCGATCAAGGCCTGAGTCGCGAGGCGCCCTACACCAACGAGCGTCCCCGGAACCACGACCAGCCGAGCCCGTTGCCCAAGCACGAGACCGGTGCGTGTCAACCGGACGCGGCGGCATAGGGAACGGGGATGGTTTTTCCGGTTTCCCGCCCCGGCCAACGAAACGGCAGCCGAGCCCTTGTCCCGCCCGCACCGGTCTCACCCCACCACAGAGAGGCCCACATGTCCGGCGACGACAGCAACAAGATCAATCCGCCCCAGCATCAGGACCACCAGCCCGGTCGCGAGACCGAGATGCATCCGAAGCCCGAGTACATGCCGAAGTTCCCCGGCAACGGCCGCCTCAAGGACAAGGTGGCCATCATCACTGGCGGGGACTCCGGCATAGGTCGCGCCTGCTCCGTGTTGTTTGCGCGGGAAGGCGCGGAGGTTGCGATCGTCTATCTGGAAGAGACCGAAGACGCCAAGATCACGGCCGACGCCATCAGGGCCGAGGGCAAGGAAGCGCTCCTGATCCGCGGCGATGTGGCCGACAAGACCTTCTGCGACAACGTCGTCGGCAAGGTCATCGAGCGCTTCGGCAAGCTCGACGTGCTCGTCAACAACGCCGCCGAGCAGCACCCGCAGGAAGAGATCACCGACATCTCGGAAGAGCAGCTGCGCAAGACCTTCGAAACCAACTTGTTCGGCTATTTCTATCTGACCCAGGCTGCCATCCCGCACCTCCAGCCCGGTGCTACCATCGTCAACACCACCTCGGTCACTGCTTATCGCGGTTCGCCGACCCTGCTCGACTATTCCGCTACCAAGGGGGCCATCGTCGCCTTCACCCGCTCGCTCTCCGGCAGCCTCGCCGAACAAGGCATCCGCGTGAACGCCGTCGCTCCCGGTCCCATCTGGACGCCGCTGATCCCCGCAACCTTCCCGCCGGAAAAGGTCGCCGAATTCGGCGCGACGCAGCCGATGAAGCGCCCTGGGCAGCCCAATGAGGTCGCCACCTGCCACCTGTTCCTGGCCTGTGACGAAAGCTCCTACATCTCCGGCCAGGTGCTTCATCCCAACGGCGGCGAGATGGTCGGCGGCTGATCGGTATCCGCTCTACCCGTTAACTTCCCGGTAATTGCCATTGCGGCTCACCCCCGACCCATGATTCAACCCGTGGGGTGAGCCTCCACGATTTCACGACCGATCTCTTTGCTCCGCCGCCGGTTCAGGCCCGCGCGCCGCTTGACGTGCTGCGCGATGTCTTCGGGCACCGCAGCTTCCGCGGCCAGCAGGCGGATGTGGTCGACCACGTCGTGGGCGGCGGCGATGCGGTGGTGCTGTTCCCCACCGGGGCCGGCAAGTCCATGTGCTTCCAGATTCCCGCGATCTGCCGCCCCGGCGTCGGCATCGTCATCTCCCCGCTGATCGCCCTGATGCGCGACCAGGTCGAGGCATTGCGCCAGGCCGGAGTACGCGCTGCCGCACTCAACTCCTCGCTGACCCCCGAGGAATCACAGGAAGTCCGCCGCCAGCTCCGCCGTGGCGAACTCGATCTGCTCTACGTCGCCCCCGAACGCGTTGCCACTCCCGGCTTCACCAACATGCTCGGCGACTGCGACATTGCCTTGTTCGCTATCGACGAAGCCCACTGCGTCTCGCAATGGGGCCACGATTTCCGCCCCGAGTATCGCGAACTGATCCACCTGGTGGAGCTGTTCCCGGGCGTGCCGCGCATCGCGCTCACGGCCACCGCCGACCCGACGACCCGGGAAGACATCATCGAGCGGCTCGGGCTTGAGCAGGCGCGGGTCTTCACCACCAGCTTCGACCGCCCCAACATCAGCTATTCCATCGTCGAACGCGACAAACCGCGCGAGCAGCTCCTGAGCTTCCTTGCCGGCCACAAGGGCGCCTCGGGCATCGTCTACTGCCTCTCCCGCGCCAAGGTGGAGGACCTTGCGGACTGGCTGAGCGGCAAGGGCATCCGGGCCTTGCCCTATCATGCCGGCATGCCGGCCGACCTGCGTAGCCGCAACCAGGATGCCTTCCTCAAGGAGGAGGGGCTCTGCCTCGTGGCCACGGTCGCGTTCGGGATGGGCATCGACAAGCCCGACGTGCGCTACGTCGCCCACATGGACCTGCCATCCTCCATCGAGGCCTACTACCAGGAGACTGGTCGCGCCGGCCGCGACGGCCAGCCGGCCGAAGCATGGATGAGCTACGGTATGGCCGACGTCGTTCAGCGCCGCCGGATGATCGATGAGGGGAACGCTCCCGACGAGGTCAAGCGTCTCGAACATGCCAAGCTCAATGCGCTGCTCGGTGTCTGCGAGACCGCCGAATGCCGGCGGCAGGCCATCCTGCGCCATTTTGGCGAGCCCCATCCCGGCGGCTGCAACAATTGCGACACCTGCACCTCTCCGGTCGAATCCTGGGACGGCACCGATGCTGCCATCAAGGTCATGGCAGCCATCTACCGTACCGGTCAGCGGTTCGGCGCGGCTCACATCATCGACGTCCTTGTCGGCAAGGAAACCGAGAAGGTCACCCGCTTCGGGCATCAGGATCAGCCGGTCTTCGGCCAGGGCAGGGAACTCGATGCCAAGGCCTGGCAGTCCGTCCTCCGTCAGCTAGCCGCTTCCGGTCTCGTGCAGACCGATCACCAGAACCACGGTGCCCTGATGTTGGGGGAGGGGGCGCGTGCCGTGTTCAAGCGCGAGAGGTCCGTCACCCTGCGAAAGGACCGGCCGCGCAAGGCGGTCGAGACCCGCCAGCGCCTGTCCCGCGCGGTGGGACTGCCGGCACACGCCCAGCCCTTGTTCGACGCGCTGCGCGACGAGCGCCTGCGCCTCGCCCGTCAGCAGGGTGTGCCGCCTTACGTCATCTTCCACGACGCAACCCTGCGCGCCATGGCCCTGGCGCGGCCGCGCCATCCGCACGACCTGCTGAACCTCCCCGGCGTCGGCCAGGGCAAGCTTGATCGCTATGGGGACGACTTTCTGCGCGTGCTGCTGGAGTTTGCGGGATGACGCCTGGGGTGCCAGCCCGGCGGCCGCGCCTCGCGGTCATCGACATCGCCCGTGGCGTGGCCATCATTGCCATGGTGGTCTACCACCTGTGCTGGGACCTCTCCTATTTCCACTTCATCCCGGTCGATGTCGGTTTCGACCCCGGCTGGGTGCTCTTTGCCCGTACCATTCTCGCGAGCTTCCTGTTCCTGGTCGGTGTCGGTCTCGCTCTGGCGCATGGCGACGGCATTCGCTGGCGCGCCTTCTGGCGCCGCTGGGTCTTCGTTGTGGCGGGCGCGCTGGTCATCACTGTCACCACTTGGTTCGCCTTCCCCGACAGCTTCGTCTATTTCGGCGTCCTGCATGCCATTGCCCTGTTCAGCCTCATGGCGTTGCCGTTCATCCGCGCACCACTATGGCTGGCGGCCATCACGGCCGCGGTGTTCATTGCGCTGCCCCAGTTCTACGCCGACCCGCTGTTCAACGAGCGCGCCTGGTCCTGGCTAGGATTCTGGGTGGTTCCGCCGCCTACCAATGACCTGGTGCCGGTGTTCCCCTGGTTCGGCGTGGTGCTCCTTGCGATTGTTGCTACCCGCATAGCCCGCAATCGCGGCTGGCTCGACAGGCTCGCCCTCGTCCAGCCTGCCAATCGTGTGGCGGGCATTCTCGGCTGGCTCGGGCGCTGGAGCCTTGTGATCTACCTGATCCACCAGCCGCTTCTGCTTGGCATGATCTATCCGCTGTCGGCGACCCTGCGGCCTGATCTCGCCATGCGCGACCTGGATTTCCTGCGTGCCTGTCAGCAGACCTGCGTCGCCGGCGGCACCGACGCCGGCCGCTGCACGACCTATTGCCAGTGCGGGCTCGAAGGGGTCGAACAGAACGACCTCTGGAACGCCGTGACCACCGGCCTCATTACCGCCGAGGAGCAGGCCTTGCTGGACGCGCAGAACCGGCAGTGCTCCATCCTGATCTACCCCGAGTTGCAATCGAGCGACTGAGCCCGACAGTCGGCAGAACTGCGCATTTTTTGCGCAGATTGCATCTTGAATGGAAGTACAAATCGCAGTTCTATGACTGCGGAGATTTCTTGCCCGGCCGTCGGTTGACACTGTCCATCGCACCCGCCGGGTCCCACGCACGTCTGGATCACTCCCTTGATGAGTCTCAAGGCCGGCCGCGTTCGCTCGCGCGGCAACGCGTCTGCCCATGTCGCCGCCGCCCACGCGGGCACAGGCCAAAGCCCTCTGCTGCGCATCACGCTGCTGTCGCTGCGCCATCCTGTTCAGGCAGGCATCGCCATCGGTGCCACGGTCATCGCAGCAATCCTGCAACTCACCATCCCGCGCCTGCTCGGCCAGGCTATCGATCAGGCGCAGAACATCCTGACCCTCGCGGGGGAGGGCGCTGAAGAGGCGCTGTTCTGGAGTGCGCTCACCATTCTGGTCGTCTCCGTCTGCAGAGGCGTCTTCACCCTGCTGCAGAACTACTTTTCGGAGTCAGTGGCGCATCATGTCGGCTACGAACTGCGCCTTGCCTTCTACGACAAGGTCCAGCGGCTCTCCTATTCCTACCACGACAGGGTTCACTCGGGAGATCTGATCACCATCGGCCTGCTGGATCTCGATGGCGTGCGCATCTTCTTCTCGACCGGCTTCATTCGGGTCGTGCTGCTCTCGGTTCTCCTGGGTGTCGGCGCCTGGCTGATGATCTCCACCGATCTCGTCCTGGGTCTGCTGGCCCTCAGCTTTGCGCCATTCGTGGCCTGGCGCTCCTCTGTCGCCCAGTTGCGGCTGCGCTCTACATGGCTTGTGCTCCAGGAAAAGCTCTCCGCCCTCTCGCGGGTGATGGAAGAGAACCTCGGCGGCATACGGGTTGTTCGCGCCTTCGCCGCGCAGGATCATGAGATGGCAAAGTTCGAGACCGCTTCCCGCGAGGCACTGGAACTGTCGCACCAGCGCGTCGGCATCCGGGTGCGCAACACCTCGATCATGACCTTCAGCTTTTTTGTTGCCATGGGGCTGGTGCTCTGGGTCGGCGGCAACAAGGTCATCGCTGGCGAGATGAGTGTCGGCACACTCGCCTCGTTCCTGACCTTCATGACTATCCTGCAGATGCCAGTCCGCCAGCTTGGGCTGATGGTGAACTCGTTTGCCCGGGCCTCCACCTGCGGCTCGCGCTTCTTCGGTTTCCTCGACGAGCCAGTCGAGATCGATAGCCGCCCCGGCGCCGAGCCGCTGCAGCTCACCAAGGGTATTCTCCGCTTCGAGGATGTCCGCTTCACCTACCCGGGTGCCACCCATCCCACGCTCGATGGCATCAGCTTCGAGGCCCATCCCGGCCAGACCATCGGCATTGTCGGCGCGCCGGGCAGTGGCAAGTCGACGCTCGCCCACCTGATCCCGCGGTTCTATGACGTCACTGGGGGGCGGATCACCATCGACGGACAGGATGTGCGAGACGTCACGCTCCAGTCGCTCCGGCGCAGCGTTGCGGTGGTCCAGCAGGATACCTTCCTGTTCACCACCACCATCGAGAACAACATCGCCTACGGCAATCCGTGGGCGCGCGAGACCAGGATCGAGAAGGCGGCCGAGAGCGCCCAGCTTCACAACTACATCATGGGCTTGCCGGCCAGCTACGACACGGTTGTTGGCGAGCGTGGCGTTTCGCTGTCCGGCGGTCAGCGCCAGCGCCTGTCCATCGCCCGCAGCCTGGTGCTGCGTCCCGCTGTCATGGTTTTCGACGATTCCACTGCCGCCATCGATGCCGGCACCGAGCATCGTATCCGCACCGCCATCCGCCGCTACGCCGAGGATCGCGTCACTCTCATCATCTCGCACCGGCTGAGTTCGCTCATGCACGCCGACATCATTCTCTTCCTCGAGGGCGGCAAGATCGCCGAACGCGGCACGCATGCCGAGCTCCTTGAACTCGGTGGTCGTTACCGGGCGCTCTACGAGCTTCAGACGCGCCCTGTTGAGGATTTCGACGTCGGGAGTGCCGCCCAATGAGCGTCATCGAGGAAGACGAGGACGAGCCCGTTCAGGGTCGGCGTCCCCCGCGCGCCAGCGTCGGCTCGCACCGCATCGAAGAAGAGGTGTTCGGCAAGGCTTATGATCCGCGCACCGTCCGCCGCATCTGGGCCTTCGTTCACCCGTACCGCCACAAGATCTTCCTGTCGGTCGGTGCCGTTATCCTGTTTACCGCCACGCAGCTGGCCATTCCGCTGATCATCGGCAATGCGGTGGATTCGGCGCTGGTCGCCGGCGGCGATGGCTCGCTGCTGCTGCGCGCCGTGGGTCTCTTTGCCCTCGTGGTACTCGTCAACTTCGGCGCCTCCTATGTGCAGGAGAAGCAGGTCGGCGAAGTGGCCGAACATGTGCTCTTCGACATGCGCCGTGCCATGTTCGACCGCCTCCAGCGTGTATCCCTGTCTTTCATGGACAAGACGGAGGTCGGCCGCCTGATGAGCCGCCTTCAGGGCGACGTCAATTCCATGCAGGAGTTCCTCGAGACCTCGGTGATCTCGGTGGGCGACATCGTCCTTCTGGGCGGCATCATCGTCGTGCTGCTCGGTCTCGACTGGCAGTTGGGCCTGCTGACCCTCGCCACCATGCCGGTGCTGTTTTTGGTGCGCATCTTCTGGCTGCCACCGGCTAAGCGCGCCTTCTGGGCCGCGCACGAGACCAACTCGCTCACCGCCGGGGCCATGGCCGAGGGCATCAACGGGGTCCGTACCATCCAGAACCTCGACCGGCAGAAGGTCAATTTCGACCTCTTCGATGATCGTGCCTACCACAATCTGGAGAACCAGCTGACCGGCTCGCGCTACGCGCAGGTCATGGTGCCTATCGTTGACTCCCTCACCGGCATTGCCATGGCCACGGTGGTCGTCGTCGGCGGTTCGCTGGTGCTCAACGGCTCCCTTCAGGTGGGCGTCATCGTCGCCTTCCTGTTCTATATCCAGCGCTTCTTCGACCCGATCCGCTCCCTCACCATGCAGTACTCGATCATGCAGCGTGCCATGACCTCAGGTCGCCGCATCATCGAGGTGCTGGATCTGCCGGTTTCGATCTCCGACAGGCCGGGAGCTGTGGAACTGACCCGCGACATGTCCGGTTCGGTCGAGTTCCGCGACGTCGTCTTCGGTTACGCCCCGGATCGTCCGGTGTTGCGCAACGTCAGCTTCCGCGTCAATCCTGGCGAGACCATTGCTCTGGTCGGCCCGACGGGGTCTGGCAAGAGCAGCGCCATGGCCCTTGTACACCGCTTCTATGAGGTGCAGTCCGGCGCTGTCCTCGTCGGCGGCCACGATGTGCGCGATATCACCCAGGATTCGCTTGGGCGGCAGGTTGCCATGGTGCTGCAGGAGCCGTTCCTGTTCACCGGCACCGTGCTTGAGAACATCCGCTACAACAAGACCGATGCCACCCGCGAGGAGGTCATCGAGGCGGCGAAGGCGGTCGGCGCACATGACTTCATCAGCCGTCTTCCCGATGGTTACGACAGCGCACTCGAACAGCGCGGCGGCAATCTGTCCCTGGGCCAGCGCCAGTTGATCAGCTTCGCCCGGGCGCTGGTCGCCGATGCGAAAATCCTCGTGCTCGACGAGGCGACGGCCTCGATTGACTCCTATACCGAGCGTCAGATTCAGAAGGCACTCGAGCGCCTGCTCGAGGGGCGCACCGGCCTCGTCATCGCGCATCGCCTTGCCACGATCCGCGGCGCCGATCGCATCATCGTGCTGCAGAACGGCGAGAAGATCGAAGAGGGCAACCACGACGAACTGATCGAGCAGGGTGGGCTCTACGCACGCCTCTACAACATGAACTATGCGAGCTTTGACGATATCCCCGAGGACTTGGTGGCCGAGGCGAATTCGCGGGCAGCCTCCACCTGAATGTGCCGGACTATGCCCCCGGCTCCCGGGCAGGTGGGGGGCAGCACCCCCTCATGCCGAAATCCGCATGGCGCCGCTCGGGTGACCGGCGCATGAGGGGGCAATGAGTATCTGGATCGGCGCCGCCCTCGTCGCGGCAGTTTTTGTCACCTCCACCATCTCCGGCATTTTCGGCATGGCCGGCGGGCTGATCCTGCTGGGCATCCTGCTGGCGCTCCTGCCGGTCGGCACGGCCATCGCCGTTCAGGGCATGGTGCAACTCGTCGCCAACGGGTCGCGGGCCTGGCTGTCCCGCGCCTGGATCGACTGGCGCAGTCTCGGGTTCATCATCATCGGGCTCGCCATCGCTGCCATCACCTTGCTGGTGCTGCGCTACACGCCCGACCTTGCCACCGTATGCATCGCCATCGGGTTGATGCCGATCCTGGTCTGGATACCGCAGCGCTGGCTTACCCTCGATGCCAGCCGTCCGCATCAGGCCATGATCTGCGGCGTCGTTGCCGGTGGCCTCAACCTTGCCGTCGGTGTGTCCGGGCCGACCATCGACATCTTCTTCATCCGTACCCCCATGGACAGGCGCACCATCATCGCCACCAAGGCAGCTGCACAAGTGCTGTCCCATGCGGTGAAGGTGGTGTTCTACTGGAACGCCACCATGGTTCTGACCCCCATCGAATGGACCGGGGTGCTCCTCGCCGCCCCGTTCGCCATCGGGGGCACCAGCTTTGGTCACTGGATTCTGCAGCGCCTGACCGATTCCAACTTCCGCCGCTGGACCCGCCTGATCGTCACCGCGATCGGCATTTTCTATCTCATCCGCGGCTTGTCCTTGCTCGGCGGCGCGTGATCGCTATGGTGCCGGCGGGAATCCTCATGGCACCATTCGACAGCGTTACCGCCCGCCTCATACTGCTTCTCGCCGAAACCGGCTCGATCGGCCGCGCCGCCGAGCGGGAAGGCATAGCGTCTTCGGCCGTCAGCCGCCGCGTCTCCGATCTGGAAGCCCGCCTTGGCGTCGTGCTGTTCGATCGCTCGGCGCAGGGCGTTCGCCTGACCAGCGCCGGCGAGGCCTATGCCGAAGGTTGCCGCGCGGTGCTCCGCGCCATCGCCGACCTCGATGCGGTCATGGCCGATTTCGGCAATGGCCAGCGTGGCGCGCTGCGTCTGGCCTGCACCAGTTCCGCGCTCACCGGCCGTCTTCCCGAACTGCTCGCCCGCTACGTCGAACGCCATCCCGGCATCCGCCTCGACATCCAGGAGATGGGCGCCGCCCGCGCGCTGCTCGCGCTGGAGGAGGGCAGGGCGGACCTCGCCATCGTCTCCGACAATTACGACTTCACCCGCTTCGAGATCAGGGCCTTCGAGGACGAACGGGTGTGGGTTCTCGCCCCTCCGGACCACCCTCTTGCGCCCCGGCTGGATCCGCGCACGCCGATCGCCTTTGCCGATCTCGTCAAGCATCCCATCGTCGGCATCCATCATACCGGTTCTCTTGACCGATTACTTGCAGATGCGGCCCGTGCGGGTAACGGAAAGCTGTCAGAAACGCTGCGGGTTGAGAGTTTTCCGGCGCTGGTGCGCATGGTCGAGGCCGGCTTCGGCATCGGCTTCCTGCGCTCGACGAGCCTTCATCTTCTCGCTGGCACGGACCTCGTCTGCGCCCCCGTCGCCGAACCCTGGGCCATGCGGCAGCTGCTTGTCGCGCGCCGGAAATCGAGCCCGCTGTCGGCCGCGATGAAGAGCTTTCTCGCCTTGTGCAGCGAAACCTACACGCCGTCCGCCTAGCCGCGACAACGCTCCTCTTTCCAACCCGGCCGCGCCAGACCTAGAGTTCGCCCATGTCGAGCAACCGCAGCATAGCAAGGGAGATCGGCACGGCGCTGGCCGTGCTCGCCGTCTATCTGCTGATGCTCATGGCGCCGCTCCATCAGGCGCGCGCCAGCCAACTCGCCTTCGATGCCATCGGCTACGCCAATCTCAACCCGGACTGGTCGATCTGCTCGATGCTGCCGGATGGCGCCCCGGATCCGGGCGCACCGCCCGCCGAGTGCCCCCTCGCCGGCCTTGCCAAGCAGGCACTCACCCCACCATTCGTATTCGCGCCCTTCGTCCCCTATCCCCTTCCACTCCCCAGCCCGATACCGGGCGACGCGGAGTATCTCCATCCTGTCTCAACGCCCCCGACCGGCTCGCGTGGTCCGCCGGTTCCTGTGTGATTTCGCACGCCCGTCACACCTCAACCGGACCATTCATCATGCTTGCTACCATCCGCGCCACCCTGGCCGCCGCCCTCCTGCTCGTCACGCCCGCCCTGGCACACGACCATTCCGTCATTACGGTGGGCCCCATCGAGATCTCACAGCCCTTCACCCGCGCGAGCCTGCCCAACGCTCCCGCCGGTGGCGGCTTCATGACGATCACCAACACCGGCACCGAGGATGATCGTCTCGTCTCCGCCGCGTCCTCCGTCGCCGCCCGCGTGGAACTCCACGAGATGGCCATGGAGGGTGACGTCATGAAGATGCGGCCTATGGCAGAGGGGATCGTCATTCCTGCCGGCGAGACCGTTTCGCTCGAGCCCGGCGGGCTTCACGTCATGTTCATGGGGCTATCGGCTCCGTTCATCGAAGGCGAGGCCGTCACGGTTACCCTGACCTTCGAAAAGGCAGGCTCCGTAGACGTAGAGCTGCCGGTCGCTGGCGTCTCCGCCGCCGCCGCCGCGGGTCACGGCGGGCACCACTGAGGCTCACGCATACACAGGGGGTCGGAAAAGTGACCCCCTGTGTCAACTTAGCCTTTGACGGCTCCAGCAGTGCCGATTATGAACCTGACAAGCGTCGTCAGTTTAACGCCGCGAACGTCTATATCTTCGTTTGGGAGTTCCCGTGAAGCACTTCGCCTTGACTGCCACCCTGTTGGCTGGCCTTGCCTTCAGCCCTGCCGCCTTTGCGCAGGAGCAGACGATCACCCACGCCCAGGGTGAAACGGTGATCACCGGCGTGCCGGCCAAGGTGCTGGTGTCCGACTGGGCCGCGTTCGACAATCTTACCGCCCTCGGTGTTACTGTCGCCGGCGTACCGTCCTCGAACGCCCCGTCCTACCTGGCCGACTCCATCCCGGGCGACGCCATCAAGATCGGCTCGCTCCAGGAACCCGACTACGAAACCATCGCTGCTTCCGAGTCCGATCTCTATATCGTCGCCGCTCGTTCGCGCACCGCGTACCCGACCGCCAAGGACATCCTGCCCACCGTGGATCTGTCGATCGACAATGGTGCGCTCGTTGAAGGCGTCAAGGGCAATATCGCCAAGCTCGGCGAGATTTTCGGCAAGCAGGATGCTGCTGCAGAGCTCATCGGCAATCTGGATGCCAAGATCGCTGAAGTGAAGGCCGCTGCCGAAGGCAAGGGCACCGCACTGGTGCTGGTCACCAATGCCGGCAATGTCGGTGTCTATGGTCCTGATTCCCGCGTCGCCTGGATCTACAACGAGATTGGCATGCCCTCGGCCATGGCCGACGTTGAAGACGGCGATCATGGCGGCGACACCGTCTCCTTCGAGTTCATCCTCGATGTGAACCCGGACTGGATGTTCGTGGTCGATCGCGACGCGGGTGTGGGCGAGAATGCCGGCTCGGCGGCCGCCCTGCTCGACAACGAGCTGGTCAACCAGACCACTGCTGCCAAGGAAGGCCACATCGTCTATCTCGATCCGCAGGCCGCCTACATCACCATGCACGGCTATGAAGGTCTGATGCTGCTGCTGGATCAGGTTCTCGAAGGCGTCACCGCCTGATAGAGAGGCGCCCATCTTGTGAATTCTGGCCCGGCGGACGTTCTGCCGGGCCCTTGCCATTCTAGCCGGCGAGACTGTTCTTAGTGCGACTTCTGTTACTTGCCATCGTCGCAACCATCGTGCTGGCCATCGTCAGCCTGTTCGTCGGCGTCACTGACATTTCCCTGTCGGGACTGCTCTCTTCCGGTCCGGAGGATCGGCAGATGCAGGTGCTGCTGATCAGCCGTATTCCGCGCACCCTGTCACTCGTGCTGGCAGGCGCGTCGATGGCCATCGCCGGCCTCGTGATGCAGATCGTCGTACGCAACCGTTTCGTCGAGCCTGGCACGGTGGGCACGACAGAGTCGGCACTGTTCGGCTTCCTGGTGGTCACCCTCGTCGCGCCCGGCTGGCCGATCATGGGCAAGATGCTGGTCGCAGCCGCTTTCGCGCTGGGCGGCACCTTCCTGTTCCTGCGCATCATCCGCGCCATTCCCCCGCGCGAAGTGTTGCTGGTGCCGCTCGTGGGCATCATGCTCTCGGGCATCATCGGGGCTGTAACCACCTTCTTCGCTTACCGCTTTGGCCTGCTGCCTTCGCTGCTCGCCTGGGAGCTCGGTGACTTCTCCGGCGTCCTGCGGGGACGGTACGAACTGCTTTGGATCGGGCTTGCCTGTACAGTGCTCGCCTACTGGGCGGCCGACCGCTTCACGGTTGCCGGTATGGGCGAGGATTTCACCACCAATCTCGGCCTCGGTTACAATCAGGTCCTGACCCTGGGGCTGGTGATCGTGGCTGTATCGAGCGCGGTGGTTCTAGTGTCGGTGGGCATCATCCCGTTCCTCGGCCTCGTCGTACCCAATGTCGTCAGCCTTCTGGTGGGCGACAACATGCGCCGTACGGTGCCGTGGGTTGCCGTCTCTGGCGCGGGGTTCGTGCTGGCTTGTGACATTCTCGGCCGCGTGATCCGCGCGCCATACGAAATCCCCATTGGCGTCGTTGTCGGGGTGATCGGCAGCTTCATCTTTCTCTATCTGCTGCTTCGCCAGAAACGGGAGGCAGCATGACCACGGCTGTGTCCGAAGGCACTCCGGTTGCCGCTCCGCGTCCCCGGATGTCACGCCCCGCACTCGTGCTCCTGGTTCTGTCCGTGCTCGCCGTCATTTCGGTGGTCGCCTTCATGACCGTAGGGGCCAAAGGCAGCTGGAGCTTCGTCATTCCCTTCCGGGGCCGCAAACTGCTCGGCCTCATCCTCGTTGCCTATTCCGTTGCCGTCTCGACGGTGATGTTCCAGACGGCGACCAACAATCGCATCCTCACGCCCTCGATCATGGGCTTTGACCAGCTCTATGTGCTGCTGCAGACCTCGCTCGTGTTCTTCTTCGGCATCGGCTCTCTGGTCAGTCTCGATCCAACCATCCACTTCACCCTCGAGGTGGTGGTCATGGTGGGCTTCGCCAGTCTGCTGTTCAGCTGGCTGTTCGTGTGGCAGGAGCGCAGCCTGCACCTGCTGGTGCTGGTGGGCATCGTCTTCGGCATCATGTTCCGGAGCCTGATCCTGTTCATGCAGCGCATCATGGATCCCAATGCCTTCAACGTGCTGCAGGATACATTCTTCGCGAGCTTCTCGCGCATTGATACCCAGCACATGCTGTTCGCTTATGTGATCACGGGCATCGTCACAGTCTTCATCATCCGCATGCTGCCGGTGTTCGACGTGCTCAACCTCGGCCGGGCGAACGCCATCAATCTCGGCGTCAACTATCGCCGCAGCATCACCACCATGCTGGCGATGATCTCGGTGCTTGTGGCGATCTCGGCCGCTCTCGTCGGACCGGTGACCTTCTTCGGTCTGCTGGTCGCCAGCCTTGCTCACTCCCTTGTGGGCACAAGCAGGCATCGATATGTGCTACCGGCAGCTGCACTGCTCGCCATCATCTGCTTGGTTGGCGGCCAGACCATCCTCGAGCGCGTCTTCGAGTTCGACACTGCCCTCTCGATCATCATCGAGTTCCTGGGCGGGATTGTCTTCATTGTGCTCGTGCTGCGGAGAATGGCGCGATGATCGTTACCAGCGAAGTCACCAAGAACTACGGCAGCAGCTGTGTTGTGGACGGTGTGTCCCTGACCCTGCCGTCCGGCGGCATCACCGCCATTATCGGTCCCAACGGCGCGGGAAAGTCCACCCTGCTCTCGATGATCAGCCGCCTCATGGGCATGGATCGCGGCAGCGTCACGGTGGATGGGCTCGACATCACTCGAACGCCCAGCGACGTTCTCGCGCGCCGGCTGTCGATCCTCAGGCAGGACAATCACATGACGGCGCGCCTCACGGTTCGCGATCTCGTCAGCTTCGGCCGCTACCCGCACTCAAAGGGGCGCCCCAATGCCGAGGACCAGCGGCACATCAACCAGGCGATCAGCTACCTCGCGCTCGATGAATTGGCCGATCGCTTCCTGGACGAGCTCTCAGGCGGGCAGCGCCAGCGTGCCTTCGTCGCGATGGTGCTCTGCCAGGACACCGACTATGTGCTGCTCGATGAGCCTCTCAACAACCTCGACATGAAGCATGCCATGGGCATGATGAAGCTGTTGCGGCGCGCTGCGGACGACTTGGGAAAGACAGTGGTGCTGGTGCTGCATGACATCAACTTTGCCTCGTGGTACGCCGATACGATCGTTGCCATGAAACACGGCAAGGTCGCCGCACAGGGGCCCGTCAAGGACATGATCCGCCCCGAGGTCCTTGGTCCCATCTACGAGATGGACATCAAGGTGCATGAGATCGGCGGCCAGTTGATCAGCGTCTACTACGGCTAGGGCCGACTTCCAGCTTCTTCATCGCGGAGGTCGGAATAGGCACGGCCATGCTCCAGTGCTGGACCGGGCCGACAGGTCCGGCTATCGTTTCGCGGAGAGGTGTCCATGAAGCCGTCCATTTCCATCATCACCATCGGCGTTGACGACCTCGAGCGCGCCTTCGTGTTCTATCGCGCCCTCTTCGAGCTGCCCGACGAGAGCATCGGGGCAGGGGAGGACCATGTGGCCTTCTTCTTCGATGAGAAGTTCAGCTTTGTCCTCTTCCCGCGCGACCAGATCGCGCAGACTGCCGGCCTCGAAGCTGCGGTGCCCGGTACGCCCGGGTTCGTCCTCAGCCACCAGGCCGAAAGCCCCGAGGGTGTGGACGACATTCTCAACCGCGTCCTTGCCGCCGGCGGCTCCATCATCACTCCGGGAACGCAGTCGGAATGGGGCTATTCCGCCTACTTCGCGGATACCGAGGGCAACGTCTGGGAATTGATGGCTCAGCCAGTGGCCAACTAGACGCCGCCGCCGGTCTTGAAGCCGGAGTGCTTGCGCGTGCCCCTGGTGCCGGTGCGCGGCCGTGAGAAGCCGCCCCCGGCCGAGCCGCCGCCACTGCTGCCACCCCAACCGCCACCGAAACCCCCGCCAAACCCACCGCTGCGCGGCTTGCTCCGGCTCGAGGAGCCACCGAAGCTCGAATCGGGCCAGCTGAAGCCGCCATCACCCCAGGGATTGCTGTTCCGCTGCCGCCCGTTGTCGGGCAGGCCGATGCCGCCTCCCCAGTCGGTGGTGCCTGCGCTCCAGTTCTGCGACCGCCGCCACTGGTCCCAGTAGGCAGCTGCCGAGATTCCACCCCTGAGGAAGTCGTTGAGCAGGTCCCCGACCAGACGGTCTTCCCGGAAGGTCGAGCGCGGATCATCGAAGCGCTGCTTCTTGAACTCCCACTGGATGTCTTCCAGTTCACGTCGCCGTGCCGCGAGCACCTTGAGCCGCTCACGCTGGTCGCGGGTTTCTTCTTCCTCTGCCCGGATGCGCGATCGGGCATCGTCGATCTGCGCGACAATGGTGTCGTCCTGACCGGTTCGCGTCCGTCGGGCGTCGGCCAGCAGCGTCTGTATGTCTTCGCGGCCCAGTGCCGCCGCCAGCTCACCCAATGCGCCTTCGAAAGCCGGATCGCGACCCTCGGCGAGTTCGCTCATGGCTCTGGTGGCGTCGTCGCGGTGGTCCTCCGCCTCGACGATCTCGGCGTCCAGGGCGTCGATGCGCGCCTGGGCAGCCTGCATGGCCTCGCGAATGGTCCTGCCGCCGGCCGCGTCGATCGCTGCGGTTTCGAGCGCGTCGAGTTCGGACTGTGCCTGTTGTGCCAGTTCTGCCTGCCGCTCGGCATGCTCACGCAGCCGCAGTGGAATATCGTTGAGGATCGCGAAGTTCGGTCGGGCCTTGTGGAAGCCCACCAGCCCTGCCACCAGCCCGTCGAGATATCGCACCAGGGTGTTGGCGCGGTATCTGGCGGTGCCGTAGCCTGCGTCCCACAGATACATGAACAGCGGGTCGTCCCTGTACGGCTTGCCCTTGGCATCCCGATCCTGCTCGGCCTGCTGCGTCTTGCGCATGGCCTGGTCGGCCACGCTTGCGAGTTCCGCCAGTTCGGCCTGCTTGGCGGCGAACACCGGGTCCTTGGCGATGCCTGCCCCGAGCCTGCCGGCCAGTGCCTTCAGCTCGCTCTGATGCGCTTCGTAGGCCTTGAGCGTCTCGGCGCGCTCGCGTGTCAGCCGGGCCAGCGCCGCATCCGTTTCTGCAACGGCGGCTTCGGCCTTGGCCAGCTCCCCGGCATGCGCCTTCAGCCGATCGCGGGCACGGGCTTCGGCACCGGAGATCGTGCCATCGAGTTCGCCCTGCACGCTCGGGTCGAGGCGCAGCTGCGCCAGCTGACGGAACAACTCCGCTTCCGTCTCCCGAATCTTGGTGATGCGGTCGGCAGAACGGGCCAGCCGGCGGGAGATCTCGTCCTCCTCGCGCCGTATGTCGCGCATCGCCTCTTCGAGGCTGGCAAGGGCTTCAGGTCCGCGGATGCTCATTGTCCTACCACTGCGTCACTGCTCCGCCGAGCACCTGTATGTTGTACTCGGGATCGAGGAAGCCGTAGAACTTCCGCCCGATCTCGCCACCCTGGATGATGCCGTCGTCGAGCTTGTCGGCCGACACGGCGTCATAGACCGCCTCCGGAACCCGAATACCCCACATGCGGACGGTCTCGATCTCGTTCGTTTCTTCATTGAGGATCGGTAGTTCGAGCGCGTTGCCGTTCGTTCCCACCGCCTCCACCACCACATAGTAATTGGTCGCGTCGGTGTTGATCTCCGGGAAGCTCCAGAACGCCGACTGCACACCCGGCCGATTGACCACGCGCAGCGTATATTCCTGCCGCAACTGGTCCCGCAGCGCTTCGAGCCGCGTCACCATGTCCTCGGCCCCCTCGCGATCGCCTTCCGCTGCAAAGGCCTTGCCACGCCGGCGCAGGTCCTCGGCCTCCACCACCGCCAGCTGAACCTTGGTCTCGTCGTAGATGGTCTGGTAGAGCGCATCCATCTCGGCTGGCAAGCCTTCCGCTAGCTCGACCCGCGCCGCCTCGGCAACGCTCGCCTGGTACGGCTGCCATACTCCGAACCAGCCGATCAGCGCCGCAGCAACGATAGCCGCGATGACCAGCACCGGACGGCCCCAGCGCTTGCGGCCAACATAGAGCCGAGCGAGTGTGGTTCCGGTGCCCGGCGCGGGCGGTGTGTAGGCGAACCGGCTGTCGCGGATCGCCGCCACCCCTTCGCGGAGGATGTGATCCGGCACCTCGATACCCTGCTGGTGGTAGATGTCGCGGAGCCGGTCGATCAGCTGCTGCTCCTTGCCAGCGGAGTCGAGTTCGCGCGCCACCAGATCCTGCCGATGGCGCAGTGTGTCGACCACGTCCATGGCGAGCATCACCTCGTCCAGCGGCGCCGAGGGTTTGGCGGTCACGTCACTCATGGTCAGCGGTCACCTTGGTCTGCTGACGGCCTCAGCTGCGGCTCTCGAGCAGCAGCGCATTGCCCTCGGCGGCTAGCTCCGCCAGGCGCCGCTTGCCGTCTTCCACCGCATCGCGGATTTCCTCCGAGTTCTTGGTGGAAGCGACGCGCATCTCGTTGATGATGGTGCGGCTCTTCTCCTGGAAGTTCACCACCGAATCCACCAGCTTCTTGACTGCATCGGCCCGTACAGTGGGGCCGTAGCCCGCACGAACGGCCGCTTCCTGGACCTGGTCGCCGATCTCGCTCAGCGTCTCGAGCGACTTCGACATGCCTTCTTTCATCGCGTTCAGCGTCTCGGTGGATTCATGCAGGCCGAACATGCCCGTAAAGGAAGCGCTCAGGGCCGTCAGCACCGTCTCGTTGGTCGAGAAGAACGAGATTGACTGCTGGTAGACCCGCTCCTTGGCGTTGGTGGTCTGCATCAGCCGCGCCATCACCACTTCCGAGGTGTTGTACGAGATGGTGAGGTTGTCGGCGAGGTCCTTGGCGACCTGGTACCGCTTCTCCTCGTTCTGCATGTCGCGCAGCTTCTCGTCGCGGTCGAGTTCGAGCCGCGCCCGGTCAGCCGGCGCCGTTCCGGCATAGTTTGCCACCGCGTCCGACGCCTGCTGCAGGATGACGCGCTTCTCCTCGAGCCGCTTCTCCGCCGTCTCGAGCACTTCGAGCGCCATCACCTCGGCCTGCTTCAGCGCTCCGCGGAAATCGCGATACGCTTCGAGGATGATCTGCTCGCGGTCGATCTGGTCCTTGGTGTCGGCGGTGACGGCCAGGAAGGTGTCCCGGATCTTGTTGAACCGGGTGGCGATGTCGCCGCGGCTGACCTTCATCCACACGTTGGATGCACGCTCCAGCAGGTCGAGCCGGTTGTCCGCCAGCTGGTCCACCATTCCTTTCGCGTCATCGCGGATGGAATCGAATCCCTTGGTGATGTCCTCGTAGCGCTCGGCGATCTTCATCGCCTCCACCTGCTCGCGCACGACCTCGTTGAAGGCGCTCGCCTGGGAAAGGGTGCGCCCGATCAGCACCACGCGGGTCTCATCGAGTTCGGTGATCTGGCTGAGCAGCCCGGTGATCGGCTGCTCCCCCTGCTGCTCCGGCCAGATGCCCAGATCGCGGATCGCGTTCACGGCCTTGTCGAGATACTGCAGAGGTGTCGCCGTCTGCACGCTCGAGGTTGCCGCGGTGGTGGCCGGTGTTGTCGTGGTCTCGTTGGCCATCTGTGCTCTCCGTCTACTGCACCGCCGCCGGACGGCGCGGTTGCGCTATAGATTGCGTCTGGTCCCCCGCGTGACAATTGCAACGCCGTGGCACCCCGACTATTTAGCCGATATTGGTGCGAAAAAGCCGCAGGTTAAGGGGTCCGCCCCGGGAGAGTTCGATGGAGTTTGGCGGCCGCTACCGCATTGCCGCGCCGCGCCAGCGTGTTTGGGCGGCCCTCAACGACGCATCAGTGCTCAAGCAGGCGATCCCCGGCTGTGACAGTATCGAGTGGGCAGGTGAAGACACCCTCGATCTCAGGATCAAGGTCAACCTCGGCGTCGTCCACCCCACCTTCAATGGAGACCTCGTGCTGTCCGGCGTTGCTCCGGCCGAGCGCTATACGCTCACCGGCCGCGGGCGAGGAGGGCTGCTGGGCAAGGCCGAAGCTGCCGCCGACATCGCCCTCTCGGATCTCGATGAGGATACCATGCTGGTCTTCACAGCGCGCGGCGGTGCCTCGGGGCAGATCATGAAGCTCGGCAAGGGCCTTATCGGCAATTCCGCCCAGCGCGTCATCGACGGCTTCTTCGAACGCTTCGGGGACGCCATGGGGGCGGTGGTGGTGCCGCTTCCCCACCCTGAATCCGGTGACTCCAGCCTGGTGCCTGAAATTTGACCAGACGGGAAAATTTGCACGCATCCCCCTTGCGGCCTGCCCGTTTCGAGTCTTCTATCCCCGCATAGCGCAAGCCGGCTCCTGCCGATTGCGAGACAGGGAGACCAATCAATGAATTTCGCAACCCTCACCAAGGCCATTGCCGGCGGCGTCGCGCTCAGTGCGGTGCTCACTGGCGCAGCACTGGCGGATCCGGCGCTGATCTACGACCTTGGCGGAAAGTTCGACAAGTCCTTCAACGAGGCGGCCTACAACGGCGCCGAGCAGTGGAAGGCCGAGACCGGCGGCAACTACTTCGAGCTCGAGCTGCAGAACGATGCCCAGCGCGAACAGGCCCTGCGCCGCTTCGCCAGCCAGGGTGCCAACCCGATCGTGGTCATGAGCTTCATGTGGGAATCGGTTCTGGCCCCGCTGGCCGCCGAGTTCCCGGATACGAATTTCGTGGTGATCGACGCTGTCGTCGATGCGCCCAACGTGCAGTCGATCCTGTTCGACGAGCACACCGGCTCCTACCTCGTTGGCGCTCTCGCCGCGCTCCAGTCCGAGACGGGCACCATCGGCTTCGTCGGCGGCATGGACGTCCCGCTGATCCACAAGTTCTATTGCGGCTATGCGCAGGGCGCCAAGGCGGTGAATCCCGACGTCACCGTGATCGAATCCTATACCGGCACCACCCCGGCTGCCTGGAATGACCCGGTGACCGCTGGTGAACTCGCCCGCGCTGCCATGGACCAGGGTGCAGACGTCGTCTTTGCCGCAGCCGGCGGTTCGGGCCTGGGCGTGCTGCAGACCATGGCTGATGGCAACAAGTACTCGATCGGCGTCGACAGCAACCAGAACTACCTGCACCCGGGTTCCGTGCTGACCTCGATGCTGAAGCGCGTGGACAACGCCGTCATCAAGGCCTTCAACGAAGCCGGCGACGACGCCACCTTCACCCCGGGGCTCACCATTCTCGGCCTCGATGGCGACTTCGTTGGCTATGCGGTCGACGAGAACAACCAGAACCTCATCACCGAGGACATGATCAGCCAGGTCGAGGACCTCAAGGCCAAGATCGTGTCGGGCGAGATCGAAGTTCACGACTACACCACCGACTCGAACTGCCCGGTCTGAAGACCCCGCGCATGAGCGAGCCGAACCACACTTCGCAGCGGCCGGACACGGCCGCTGCAGCAGTCCCGGCCCATGGCTGGGCCATTGAGCTTGAGAAGATCAACAAGCGCTTTGGTCCGGTTCATGCCAACAAGGACATCGACCTCAAGGTCGAACGCGGCACCATCCACGGCATCGTGGGAGAGAACGGCGCCGGCAAGTCCACGCTCATGTCCATCCTCTACGGCTTCTACACCGCCGACAGCGGCACCATTCGCGTCAACGGCGCGGTGGCCGACATCACCGACAGCCGCCATGCCCTCGCACTCGGCATCGGCATGGTGCACCAGCACTTCATGCTGGTCGATAATTTCACCGTTCTCGAGAACGTCGTCCTTGGCGCCGAGGACTCCGGGCGCCTCAAGCCCAGCATCGACCGCGCGCGGGGCGAACTCGACCGGCTCGAGCGCGAGTACGACCTCGAGGTAGACCCCGATGCAGTCATCGAGGACATCTCGGTCGGCCAGCAGCAGCGCGTCGAAATCCTCAAGGCCCTCTATCGCGGGGCCGAGACGCTCATCCTCGATGAACCCACCGGTGTTCTGACGCCGAAGGAAGCGGACGACCTTTTCCGCGTGCTTCGTACGCTGCGTGACCAGGGCAAGACGGTGATCATGATCACCCACAAGCTCCGGGAGATCATGGCCATCACCGACAACGTCTCGGTCATGCGCCAGGGGGAGATGGTTGCAACCGTAAAGACCAGCGAGACTTCCCCCGAACAACTGGCCGAACTGATGGTCGGCCGACGCGTCCTTCTGCGCGTCGAAAAAGGCGCTGCCCGTCCTGGCAAGACCCTGCTTGAGGTGAAGAACCTCGTGGTGGCAGACGACATGCGCCATGTCCGCGTCAAGGATGTGAGCTTCACCGTGCGGGCAGGCGAGATCGTGGGCATTGCCGGTGTTTCCGGCAACGGGCAATCTGAATTGCTCGAGGCCATCACCGGAATGCGCGACCAGCGGTCGGGCAAGGTCCTGCTCGGCGGCAACGAGATGCATCTCAGGGGCGACGACGGTGCTGCCCGCGCGCGCGCCGCTGGCCTCGCCCACGTGCCCGAGGACCGCCAGCGCATGGGCCTCGTGACCAGCTTCGCGGAGTGGGAGAACGCCATACTGGGCTATTCCAGAAGCCCCGAATACGGTCGTGGTCCGCTGCTCGACATTGCTGCCGCAAAGCGCAAGGCCGAGGAGCACATCCGCACCTTCGACGTGCGCCCCGCCGACATCAATCTCAAGACTTCTCTGTTCTCAGGCGGCAACCAGCAGAAGATCGTGCTGGCGCGGGAGATGGACCGTGATCCGGACGTTCTGGTTGTCGGTCAGCCCACCCGCGGCGTCGACATCGGGGCCATCGAGTTCATCCATAACCAGATCATCAAGATGCGCGACGCCGGAAAGGCTATCCTGCTGGTCTCCGTCGAGCTCGACGAGATACGCTCGCTGGCCGACCGCATCCTCGTCATGTTCGACGGCACGATCGTCGGCGAAGCCGACCCCGCCACTGCAACCGAGGGTGAACTCGGGCTGATGATGGCCGGCATCAACAACAAGGTAGCTGCCGAATGAGTGCGCTGCGGCCGCTTCCGCGCTGGGCTGACGTCGTCCTTCTGCCGATCCTCAACCTGCTGCTGGCCCTGATCGTGTCGGGGCTGGTCGTTCTTGCCATCGGCCATAATCCGTTCACCGCCATTTGGGCGATCATCACCGGTGCCTTTGGCAACGGCTACAACATCGGATACACGCTCTATTACGCCACCAACTTCGTGTTCACCGGCCTGGCGGTGGCGCTCGCGGCCCATGGCGGGCTGTTCAACATCGGTGGCAACGGGCAGGCCTATGTCGCCGGGCTCGGCGTTATCACCGTCGCCTTGGCGCTGCAGGATACCCACTGGTTGATCATCGCCCCCGTGGCCCTGCTGGCTGCTGCCCTGTTCGGCGGCGCGTGGGCATTCATTCCCGGCTACCTGCAGGCCAAGCGTGGTAGCCACGTGGTCATCACCACCATCATGTTCAACTTCATCGCCTCGGCGCTGATGATCTACATGCTGAACCGGGTGCTGAAGCCGGTCGGGGTCTCCGGTCCGGAATCCGCGATGATCGCGGAAGCTGCACGCATGCCGAAGCTCGGCCAGTTCTTCCCGATCTTCAACTACACCCCCGTGAACCTCTCGATCATCGTCGCCATATTGGCGCTGATCGGCGTGTACATCCTCGTCTGGCACACCCGCTTTGGCTATGCCCTGCGGGTCATGGGACAGAACCCCACCGCTTCGCGCTACGCCGGCATCTCCAACTCGCGTATGATCATCATCACCATGACGCTCTCCGGTGCCCTCGCGGGCATGGTGGCCTTCAACGAAGTGCTGGGCGTGCAGAACCGGCTCGTGCTCGATTTCGTCGCTGATGCCGGCTTCGTCGGTATTGCCGTGGCGCTGATGGGGCGCAACCATCCAATCGGCATCGCTTTCGCGGCGCTGCTGTTCGGCGCGCTCTATCAGGGCGGCAACGAGCTTCAATATGTCATCTCGGGTCTTGACCGCACCGTGGTGGTCATCATCCAGGCGCTGGTGATCCTGTTCACCGGTGCCATGGAGGGGCTGTTCCGGCCAGGGCTACAACGCACCCTCATGCTGTTCTCGCCCGAGCAGAAGGCCGAGGCCATTGAGCGCGAAACCGTCAGGTCGGAGAGCTGAGCCATGGATTTCGCGTTCGTCCTCTCCCTTCTCGATGCGACGCTGCGCCTGTCGACCCCACTGCTGCTCGCGTGCCTTGCCGGCCTCTATTCCGAGCGCGCCGGTGTGTTCGACATCGGTCTTGAAGGCAAGATGCTGATGGCGGCCTTCGCTGCTGGCGCCATGGCTGCCGTAACCGGCTCCGCCTGGGCGGGGCTCGGGGCTGCACTCGTCATCTCCGTTATGACGGCGGTGCTTCAGGGCGCCGCTGCCATCACCCTTCGCGGCAACCAGCTGATTGCCGGCGTGGCCATCAACATGCTGGCGGCGGGGCTCACCACCTTTCTCGGACAGCAATGGTTCCGCCAGGGCGGTCGTACGCCGCAACTGTCGGGGGAAGGCCGCTTTGGTGCCATCCAGCTGCCGTTCGCGCAGGAACTCGCGGGCGTCCCGATCATCGGCCCGATCTATGCGGACCTGATCTCCGGACACTACATCCTCGTCTACATCGCCTTCCTCGCCGTCCCCATTACGGCATACGTCCTTTTCCGGACCCGCTTCGGGCTGCGGCTGCGCGCGGTCGGTGAGAACCCGAAGGCGGTCGATACGGCCGGCATTTCGGTCAATCGGCTGCGCTATCAGGCGGTGCTGATCACCGGCCTGCTCTGCGGTTTCGCGGGAGCCTATTTCTCGATCGCCCAGGGCTCCGGCTTCGGCAACAACATGACCGCCGGTCGTGGCTTCATCGCGCTTGCCGCGCTGATCTTTGCCAAGTGGAAGCCTGTGCCGGCCATGTTCACCTGCCTGCTGTTCGGCTTCCTGGAAGCACTGCAGATCCGGTTCCAGAGCGCCCAGATCGCCGGCATCGACATTCCTGTCCAGGCCATTCAGGCGCTGCCTTATGTGCTCACCGTCATCCTCCTCGCCGGCTTCATCGGCAAGGCGGTTGGGCCGAAGGCGGGCGGCGTCGCCTACAGCAAGGAGCGCTGAGCATGCGGCACGAGCGTGACGAAGACCTCTACGCGGCGGCCGAAGCCGTCCGCGCGCGGGCCTACGCGCCATATTCCCGCTTTCAGGTCGGTGCGGCGATTCTGGCCGACGACGGCAACATCTATGCTGGCTGCAACGTCGAGAATGCGGCCTACCCCGTCGGCAATTGCGCCGAGCCGAGCGCCATTGCAGCCATGCTGGCAGGTGGTGGAAAGCGCATCCGGCGCATCTACGTCACTGGCCCCGGCGCTGTCCCCGTCACGCCCTGTGGCGGCTGCCGCCAGCGCATCCGGGAGTTTGCCGACCTCGACGTGGAGGTGATCTCGCACGGCGTCGAGGGCGAGCCCCTGGTCCAGACGCTCGGCCAGTTGCTGCCGCACAGCTTCGGCCCGGAGTTCCTGTCGCGCTGATCCGGCTCCCGGGGCCGATCATCAGCGATGCACACAAATGCCACGCTGGCGCGTTTCAAGTTGGACTCGCCGCACCCGACCTGTTGGAGGAACCCATGAGTCTCAAGGTCGTCGACAGCAACCGTTCAGAAAGCGTTCATAAACGCAATCCGGGCTTCCCGCTCGATCTCGACTGGCTGGGGCGCGTGCGCATGAATCGCTCTGCGTTGGAGCGGCGTGCCTCGACTATCGGCACCCGTCGCACGGTGAAGAAGGACTACCAATTAGCGTGGCTTCTCAAGGCCGTAACGCTGATCGACTTGACCACTCTCAACGCCGACGATACCCCCGGCCGCGTCGAGCGCCTCTGCGCCAAGGCCCGCCATCCGCTGCGCCGCGACATCATTGAGAAGCTCGGCGTCGAGAACCTGCGCATCCTGCCCGGCGCGGTCTGCGTCTACCACACGTTCGTTCGCACCGCGGTCCAGGCCCTTGAGGGTTCCGGCATACCCGTCGCAGCCGTCTCCACCGCCTTCCCTCACGGTCTCGCCCCTGTCGAGACCAAGATCGCCGAAATAGAAGCCTCGGTGCGCGACGGCGCCCGGGAAATCGACATCGTCATCGAGCGGGGCATGGTTCTGCGCGGCGACTGGCAGGCGCTCTACGACCAGGTGAAATCCTTCCGCAAGGCGTGCGGGGATGCTCACATCAAGACCATTCTCGGCACGGGCGAACTGGCCACCCAGACGAACATCGCCAAAGCCTCCTTGGTCTGCATGATGGCTGGTGCTGACTTCATCAAGACTTCGACCGGCAAGGAGAAGGTCAACGCCAATCTCGTCACGTCGCTGACGATGATCCGCATGATCCGCTGGTTCGCCGAGGAGACCGGCATCGAGATCGGCTACAAGCCGGCCGGCGGCATCTCAACTGCCGGGGACGCACTCAGATACATGGCGCTGATGAAGGAGGAGCTCGGCACCCACTGGCTGCAGCCGCATCTGTTCCGCTTCGGCGCCTCGTCTCTCCTGACCGACATCGAGCGCCAGCTCGAGCACGGGCTCACGGGGCACTACGCTGCCGACTACCGCCAGCCCATGGTGTGAGGACCACATGAACAAGATCGCGCAAATCTTCGAGACGCTTGAGTACGGTCCCGCCCCGGAGGCCACTGACCAAGCCGTTGCATGGCTCGACAGCCACGAGCGCCGCTTCGGCCACTATATTGATGGTGCCTGGACCGAGCCGGGGACTACCTTCTCCTCCGACAATCCCGCCACCGGCGAGAGCCTCGCCCAGATCACCGACGGCACCGCCGAAGACGTTGATCGCGCCGTCGCCGCGGCCCGCGCCGCGTTGCCAGGCTGGAGTGGGCTCTCGGGCTATCAGCGCGGCAAATACCTCTATGCCATTGCCCGCGCGGTGCAGAAGCACTCGAGGCTGTTCGCGGTGCTGGAGTCGCTCGACAACGGCAAGCCGATCCGCGAGTCTCGCGACATCGATATTCCGCTCGTGGCGCGACACTTCTATCATCACGCCGGCTGGGCCACGCATCTTGAGCGCGAGTTTCCCGACCACGTTCCCTATGGCGTCTGCGGTCAGATCATCCCGTGGAACTTCCCGCTGCTGATGCTGGCCTGGAAAATCGCACCGGCGCTGGCGGCCGGTAACGTTGTGCTGCTCAAACCTGCCGAATTCACCTCGCTCACTGCACTATTGTTTGCAGAAATCTGCCATCGGATCGGCCTCCCCAAGGGGGTCGTCAACATCGTCACCGGTCAGGGTGAAACCGGCGCCGCCATCGTAAACCATTCCGGGGTCGACAAGATCGCCTTCACCGGCTCGACCGAAGTCGGCAAGATCATCCGTGCCGCCACTGCCGGCACGGGCAAGGGCCTGTCGCTCGAACTCGGCGGCAAGTCCCCCTACCTCGTCTTCGAGGATGCGGACATCGATTCAGCAATCGAGGGGCTGGTCGACGCCGTCTGGTTCAATCAGGGCCAGGTGTGTTGCGCCGGTTCGCGCCTCCTCGTGCAGGAGTCGATCGAGGAGCAGTTCATAACGCGGTTGAAGCGCCGCATGGCCACGCTCCGCGTTGGCGATCCTCTTGATAAGTCAGTTGATATCGGCGCGCTGGTTGCGCCGGTGCAGGTGGAGCGAATCCGCGACCTGATGAAGCGTGGTGTTGCCGAAGGTGCCGTGGTCTATGAGACGGAGGGCCCGATACCTGCCAACGGTTGTTTCCTCAAACCCGCTCTCGTCACCAACGTCTCTCCCGCCAACACCCTGGTGGCGGAGGAGATATTCGGCCCCGTCCTTGTGGCGATGAGCTTCCGCACGCCTGAGGAAGCGGTGCATCTCGCCAATAACACGCCCTATGGCCTGGCCGCCACGGTGTGGAGCGAGAACATCAATCTCGCTCTCGATATGGCCCCCAAGCTCAAGGCGGGCGTGGTCTGGATCAACGGCACCAATGAGTTTGACGCTGCTGTCGGCTTCGGCGGCTACAAGGAATCGGGCTTCGGGCGAGAGGGCGGCAGGGAGGGCATGAGCGTTTACCTCAAGCCCAGTTGGGAGAAAGATCTGCAGCCTACCCCGGTGGCTGCTACGCTTTCACCGGGCGATGTGCTCGGTCCCGACCGGCTGGACCAGACCGCCAAGATGTACATCGCCGGCAAGCAGGCCCGTCCCGATAGCGGCTACAACCGTCCTGTGTTCGCTCCTGACGGTCGCGAGGTAGGCGAAGTAGGCGAGGGGAACCGCAAGGATATCCGCAATGCGGTCGAGGCGGCACGCGCAGCGCTCGGCTGGAGCACCGCTCCTTCACATTCCCGCGCGCAGGTCCTCTACTTCCTGGCTGAAAATCTCGACTATCGACGCGCCGAGTTTGCTGCCCGGCTGGAAGCACAAACCGGCGAGGACGGTGCAGCCGAGGTCGACCTTGCCGTCGAGCGACTGTTTGCGTTTGCCGGCTGGGCCGACAAGTATGACGGTGCCATCCATAACCCACCCGCTCGCGCTATCGCCGCGGCCATGGTGGAGCCTCTCGGCGTTTTGGGTATCGTCGCACCCGACACCCAGCCGCTGCTCGGATCTGTTGCGCTCCTGGCGCCGGCCATTGCCATGGGCAACACGGTCGTTCTCGTCCCCTCCAGCCGCTCCCCATTGTCGATGACTGACTTCTATCAGGTACTCGAGACCTCTGACGTTCCAGGTGGAGTCGTCAACATCGTCGCCGGCGATCCGGTCACTCTTGCGAAGACACTGTCCGAACACGACGGCGTCGACGGACTGTGGTTCATGGGTTCAGCCGAGGCCTCGGCCATGGTCGAGAAGGCATCCAGCGGCAATCTCAAGCAGACCTGGACCAGTCGCGGGCTCGATTACGATTTCACCAGCCCGCATTTTTCCGGGGAGTACCTCCTGAGCAAAGCGACCCAGGTGAAGAACGTATGGATTCCTTACGGAGCATGAGGAGGGAAGGGCGGGCACTTTCCCTTGGTGTCGATCAAACCAGGCTGGGAGATATTTTGGCGCGCTCGAGCGCGTCAGACTTGGCACGGCTCGTCTACCAAGACCAATCGAAGGATTGAGGCTGCCATGTCCCGGAACTTTGGCTCGGCCCCATGAGCATTCTTCCCCAGGAAGTCATCGCCTTCAAACGGGACGGTAAGGTCCTAGATCCAGCAGACATCGGCGCCTTCGTTGCAGGCTTCACCAGGGGTTCTGTCTCACCAGCCCAGGCTGCGGCCTTTGCCATGGCGGTGTTCTTCCAGGGCATGAGCATGGAGGAGCGCGTGGCGCTGACCCTGGCGATGCGAGACAGCGGTACCGTGCTCGACTGGTCCGGTCTTGATGGTCCAGTCGCAGACAAGCACTCCACTGGCGGCGTTGGCGACAATGTCTCGCTGATGCTGGCTCCAATACTCGCCGCGTGCGGCATCTATGTGCCGATGATCTCGGGACGGGGACTCGGGCACACTGGCGGCACTCTCGACAAGTTCGATTCCATACCCGGCTATCGCACTCAGCCGGATAACGACCTGTTTCGCCGCACAGTGAAGGAGGTCGGCTGCGCCATTATCGGCCAGACCGCAGATCTCGCGCCCGCCGACAAGCAGTTGTATGCCATCCGCGACGTCACCGGCACGGTTGAGTCCATTCCGCTCATCACCGCTTCAATCCTGTCGAAGAAACTGGCGGCCGGCCTCGACACGTTGGTTCTTGATGTGAAGACGGGTTCAGGTGCCTTCATGCCAACGCTCGCGCAGTCCGAGGAACTGGCTCGCAGCCTCGTTGCCGTGGCGAATGGCGCCGGCCTGTCGACCACCGCTTTGATCACGGACATGAACGAGCCGCTCGCCTCCGCTGCGGGCAACAGCCTCGAAGTGCGAAACGCGGTCGACTTTCTCACCGGCCGCCATCAGGATTCGAGGCTGCGAGACGTAACCCTGGCTCTCTGCGAGGAACTGGTGCTGATGACCAGGCGAGCCGCGACGGCCTCGGCAGCGCGTGCTCTGGCGGAGGACGCTCTGACATCCGGGCGCGCTGCCGAGCACTTCGGAAGGATGGTCGCGGTCCTTGGCGGGCCGGCAGACTTCATTGACGGGCTGGACCGGCACCTTGTTCCCCCTCCGATCGTGCGAGACATCCTGGCTCCGGCGGCGGGCACCATTGCTGCGATCGATACCCGCGGGCTCGGTATGGCCGTGGTTGCGCTCGGTGGCGGACGAACGACGCCCACCGACCCTATTGACCACCGGGTTGGTTTCGACCGAATTGCGGGCTTGGGCGCCAGGGTCGACCGGCAGACTCCGATTGCCCGCCTGCATGCGGCCGACGAAGATAGCGCCCGGGAGGCGGAGCGCCGGGTCCTGGCTGCCTACCAGATCGGCGGGAGCGCACCATCGCATCCGCTGATCGCCGGCCGCATAACGGAGTAACACCATGCCACGCGCTATCGTCTGCCTTCTCGACAGTGTCGGTATTGGCGGAGCTCCGGACGCAGCCGCCTATGGAGACGAGGGAGCCAACACGGTGGGGCACATTGCGGAGTGGGCTGCCACGGGCCGGGCTGACCGCGCAGGGTTGCGCTCGGGTGCCCTCAACGTCCCGAACATGGATGCCATGGGGCTTGGTGCCGCAGTAAAGTTGTCGTCGGGGGTGCTCCCGCCTGCCCTTTCCGCAGTGCCAAGGGGCGGCCGGTACGGCGTGGGTCGCGAAGTATCCAAAGGCAAGGACACCCCTTCGGGGCACTGGGAGATCGCCGGTGTTCCGGTGCCTTTCGAGTGGGGCTATTTTCCAAGGACGGAGCCGACCTTCCCGCCGGAATTGACCGCCGAGTTCATCCGTCGCGCCGAACTGCCGGGCATCCTGGGGAACAAGCATGCGTCTGGTACCAGCATCATCGCCGAACTGGGCGAGGAGCACATCAGAAGCGGCAAGCCGATATGCTACACCTCGGTAGACTCGGTGTTCCAGATTGCCGCGCACGAGACCCATTTCGGCCTCGAGCGCCTGTACCGGATCTGCGAGATCGCCTTTGAGCTCACCGCGCCGATGAAGATCGGCCGTGTGATCGCCCGCCCGTTTGTGGGGGAGAGTTCCGAAGCGTTCAGGCGCACAGGGAATCGGCGCGATTTCGCCATAGCGCCGCCCGAGCCGACGCTGCTCGACCGAAATGCAGCGGCCGGCAATCAGGTCTTCGCCATAGGCAAGATCTCGGACATCTACGCGGGTTCAGGCGTGACCCACAAGCTGAAGGGTACGGGCATCCCGCAGCTCTTCGATCGTACGCTCGAAGCCATGGAGATGGCTGCGGACCGCGCGTTCATCATGACCAACTTCGTTGATTTCGACAGCGAGTATGGCCACCGTCGCGATGTGCCCGGCTACGCTGCGGCCCTGGAACTGTTCGATGCCCGCCTACCGGAGCTGATCAGCAAGTTGCGTCATGACGACCTGCTGATCCTGACGGCGGACCATGGGAATGATCCAACCTGGCCGGGAACCGATCACACCCGAGAACAGGTTCCCATCCTGGTCTTTTCCCCAGCCCTGCCGGCGGGGGAGATTGGCATTCGCTCCACCTTCGCCGATATTGGCGAGAGCATTGCCGCCTGGCTGGGGCTAGTGCCCGGCCGCCATGGCAAGTCTTTCCTGTAGTTCAGCGGAGTGAGCGGATGAGCAAGGTCGTGGGCAATGTGACGGTCATCGACCACCCCTTGATCCAGCACAAGCTGACCATCATGCGCAACAAGGAGACCTCGATCGCGGGTTTCCGGCGACTTCTGCGCGAGATCGCGCACCTGATGTGCTACGAGGTGACGCGGGATCTCGAACTCGAGATGATCCCCATCGATACCCCGATGGCGCCCATGCAGTCCCCGGCCATCAAGGGCAAGAAGCTGGTATTCGCCTCCATCCTGCGCGCGGGCAACGGGCTGCTCGACGGCATGCTCGATCTGGTGCCGGCTGCACGTGTGGCCCATATCGGCATTTATCGCGACCATGAGACGCTGGAGCCGGTGGAGTACTATTTCAAGGCGCCGTCCAATCTGGAGGATCGCCTGATCATTGTTGTCGATCCCATGCTGGCAACGGCGAACTCGGCAACCGCAGCCATAGACAAGCTCAAGGAGCGTGGAGCGAACAACATCCGTTTCCTGTGCCTGCTGGCGGCGCCCGAGGGCATCGAGCGCTTTACGAAAGCGCATCCCGACGTGCCGGTCTACACCGCCGCTATCGACAGCCATCTCAATGAGAAGGGCTACATTATTCCTGGTCTCGGCGATGCGGGCGACCGCATGTACGGCACGAAGTAAGAGGTAACGCTATGGCCAAGCTCGTCCATTCGATGATCCGTGTCATCGATGAAGCCCGTTCTGTCTCCTTCTACGAAAGGGCGTTCGGCCTCTCCGTGGTCGATCGGGTGGACTTTCCCGAGTTCACGCTGGTCTACATGGCCACTGAAGCCGGTGGGTTCGAGCTGGAGTTGACGATTAACAAGGGCCGCACCGACCCCTACGAGCTTGGCGACGGCTACGGCCACCTGGCGGTGGTGGTCGAGGATGTGGACGCCGAGCACGCCCGCTTCACTGCCGAGGGGTTTACCGTCGGCAGGCTGGTCGACTTCAGGAACGGTGACGATCTCGTGGCGCGCTTCTTCTTCGCCACCGATCCTGACGGCTACAAGATCGAGGTAATCCAGCGGGGCGGCCGCTTCCGCTAGCCGCTATCTGGCCGAGAGCGGCAGCCCCAGTGCGATCAGTTCGGCCCTCAGCTGGTCCGGATTCTTGAACCAGATCGCCTTCATGCCGAACTTGCGGGCGGCCACAACATTGGGCTCGCTGTCGTCGATGAACACGCAGGATTCGGGAGCGAGCCCGTAGCGCTCGCAGAAGACGCGGTAAAGGCGCGGGTCTGGTTTGACCAGGCCCTCGAGACCGGACACCACCACGCCGTCGAACTTCTCCAGGAATGGCCACTCCCCAAGCCTCGTCATCCACTTCTCCCAGGAGAAGTTGGTGATGGCAAAGGTGGGTATTTCCTGCTCCACCAGTTCACTATGAATGTCGATGGTACCCTGGATGAACGGGCCGAAGGTCTCGGTCCAGCGTTCATCGAAGGCCTTGATCTCACGCCAGTACCTAGGGAAGCGTGTCACCAGCTTGGCAACGCCCTCGGCGTAGATCTCACCCGCGTCGAACTCAAGGTTCCAGTCCGGGGTGCAGATGTTCTCATGAAACCACAGCGCGTCTTCCTCGCTCTCGAAGAGCTTGCGGAACAGGTACATGGGGTTCCAGTCGACGAAGACGCCGCCAAGGTCGAATACTGGGATCAGGGTGTCGTTCATGGGGCCTCAGCTATGGTGCGCCGGGCTTGTGGCATGAGCAACCTGCGGGTGCAAGCGGGAGCGACCGCCTACTGTATCCCTATGATGCCGCCGAACCGGGGCATGTAGAAGTTCTGCCGGAACAGGTCTATCGGCTGGGTGAGCACCAGCCTCGCAAGGGGGGTGTAGGCGTAGCCGGCCTCGGACACCACAACGAACTGGCCACGCGCCAGGCGAACAAGATCGTTAGGCAAGCTGAAGCTTGAGCCGGAAGGGTAGACAGTACACTGCGCCATGGCGTCGTTCGTGTACTCGCGGCACCATTCCACTCGGGTGGACAGGTCGTTCCGCACCTCCACCAGGGTCACTCGTTGGACCAGAGTGGCCGTTGAGTAAGGAACCATGATGCTGCCAGCGGCGCGAAAATAGTCCGTGAGGCGGCCAACAGGAATGTTCTCGTTGGAGCGAGCCACCAGATCGCCAACGGCGCCCGCCACCTGCTGGACCTTACGATCCGCCGTGATCAGTGCCCCGCCTTCTGCGATCCCGACATAGAGGACGAGCATGATCGGAAAAACCAGCGCGAACTCGATCGCTGCTGCCGCCCGCCCGGATCTGGCGAACCTTCGGAGCAGCCAGGGCAGTCCGTGTCTGCTCCGCGTCATCCGAACGGCTCGTTCTGGAACAGGGCGACGCTTCCCAGGAGTCGTCGCCCATCGGCAAGAGTGTTGAACCCAAGATCCAGGCCCACAAGCGTGCGCCAGCGGAAATAGGCCTGTGCCATCATGACCGAGTTCTGGGTGCCATCGTCAAACTGCTGCGCCCGTGTCCATGTGCAACTGGCAGTGCAGGTGACATCGACGGGAGGCGTGACTGCGGCCGAGGCAAAATTGCCTACCGGCGCGACTTCAATGAAGATGCCGCTGCAGTCACCGAAGAGGCCATAGGTGCGCCCGCACATGTCCGCCCTGAAGGTGTCGAGATTGAACCCCGTCTGGGTTTGGCCCGTACGCACCAGTCGACTGGAATCGTGCAGCGCGCTCTCGAGCACCTGTCCGGAAATAAAGATCAGCGATGTCTCGAGGATCGCGCCAACGAGGGCGAAGAAGGGCAGGGCCAGCAGCCCGAACTCGATGGCGGTGACCCCGGACTGGCTCCTGCCGAAGCGCAGCGAGCACGCTCCGAGCCGCTCGATCATGGGTCTGCGCTTCTCCGCCATGGGCCCAGCCTTCGTGGTTTCCACGGGCAGAGCCTAGCGCGCTCTGGCTAACCGATGGTTAGGCGGGTGGCGGCAAAATCGCATCCGTGCGGGAAGCGTTAACAAGCGCTTGCTAGTTGGTCACTGACTGCACGAGTTGTGACGACGCTACGGCACCGGCCGAGAAGTTGTTGTCGTCACCCATGGTCAGTGTCGGCTGGCAGGTCGGTGCGCATGCCAGGCTGGTGCGGGCCAGGCCCTGATACACTGTGACGGTCCCGGCGGTCATTTGCGCCACTTCGATCAGCGTGTCGGCGATCGGCTGCCCCGCCGCGTCGAGCACGATCAGGTTGGTTTGTCCGTAGCTCTTGCCGGTCAGGATCAGGGTCTGTGGATCCTGTATGGTCACGTCCGCCACGCCCGGGTTGCCCACGATCACGGTCGAGGCAGGTGCGGTGATGCGCAGCACGCGCGCCATGTTCACGTTGACTGTGATCGGCGTTCCGTCCTGGGCCAGCGCTGGCGCTGCCGGTGAAGTGCTGAGCAAGACGGTGACGGCAAGGGCGGCAAGAGGGATACGCATGGACCTGTCCCGAACGGCGAGTGACGCTGTCTGACCATGTCGAAAAATGGTGAACAAACCGCAAATGCTGGTTCTCCTCACCACTACTGTAAAGATGCTGTAATAGACGTCATGGCCAGAAGTAAAGGCGAAATGAAGTGCCGAGCAGCTGGATCTATAGAATTGGATTTAGCTAAAATTGTAAGCAAGTTAGGTCTGGCCTGCTGGCCGGAATTAACAGTATCTCAATCCCTCGGCTCTAGCGTCCATGCTGTTCGACGTATCACGTGTCGAGCGATGCCGTCAGCTACTGACGTAATTGGAGCCTGAAAATGAACATCTTTGCACGCTTCGCGCAGGACGAGTCCGGCGCGACTGCTATTGAATACGGCCTCATCGCCGCGCTCATCTCCGTTGCCATCATCACCGCTGCTAGCCTACTCGGCGGCAATCTCAGCAACATGTTCGATACGATCTCGGCACAGCTGGACGTCCAACCGTAAGCGCAAGCGGCTTGCTTCGATCGAAAAGGGGGTCCATTTGGGCCCCCTTTTTCCATTCTTTAACGTACCGCGGTGATTTTGAGCGAAGGACGGCACGGAGGTGAATCCTGTCATGAGCTACCTGGCTCTCTTGTTCTTCCCCCTGGCGATGGCGCTTGCTGCCTCCTCCGACCTGCTGACCATGCGGATTTCAAACAGGCTGGTGCTGGTCCTGGTAGCCGGCTTCTTCCTTATCGCACTGGCAGTAAACCTGCCCTTGCAGCAGGTCGCCATGCACGTCGCAGCCGCCCTGACGGCTCTTGCCGTTGGCTTTGCGCTCTTTGCTCTTCGATGGATTGGTGGTGGGGACGCCAAGCTTGCAGCGGCTACTACACTGTGGCTGGGGTTCGGGCTGAGTCTGCCCTATCTGCTCTACGCGGCGGCACTTGGCGGCGTACTCACGCTCTGCATTCTCATGCTGCGCCGTATACCGCTTACGCCGTTGATTGCCCGCTGGGAGTGGCTTGAGCGGCTCCACGACAAGAAGAGCGGAGTTCCCTATGGGATTGCCCTCGCTGCCGCAGGATTGCTGACCTACTCGAACTCCGCGATCTACCAACTGCTCTCTGCGTAGGGTGCGGTGCAGATGGCGTGAAGTATCCGTCCTTCGAGCTGTTCTCTGTGCTCAATTGACGCAGATTCTTTAGAATTCATAGGTTGTTAACTGCTGCTGCAAACAGCGGGTTAACCAAACTTTGACCCTTTGGCCGCAAAGTGTCTCCGGTGAAATCGGGCCTTACCGCTCGTGAGTTGACCGGAGTATTGGCATGAAGCCGGCGCGTCTCATTCTTTTGCTTGTGGCCTTGATCGCCGGTGGCCTCGCAGCCTTTCTGGTGACGCGGGGCTCCACGCCGCGGCCAGTCCAGCAGGCAGAAACCGCGCCACGTGTGGTGGAAGAAGTGACCACTCAGGTACTGGTAGCCAAGACGCCTATCGGCGTTGGCGAAAGGCTGAGCCCCGTTTCTCTTGAATGGCAGGAGTGGCCACAAGCGGCGGTTCGCGCCGAATACGTTACAGTGGCGGCGATGCCCGACGCGACTACGGACCTCACCGGTGCCGTGGCCCGTTTCGAGATATTTCCGGGAGAGCCCATTCGGGAGGCAAAGCTCGTGAGGGCGGACCAGGGCTACCTGTCTGCCGTGCTTTCGGAAGGCATGCGCGGCGTGTCGGTGGGTGTCACGGCCGTTTCCAGCGCAGGCGGCTTCGTCGTCCCCAATGACCATGTCGACGTGGTCCTGACCTCCGAAACTCCCAGCGGGCAGCAGTCGGAACTCATCCTGTCCAATGTGCGCGTGCTCGCCATCGGCCAGCGCCTGGGTGAACTCGGCGCCAGCAGCGGTGCCGAGAACCCTCAGGATCAGACCTCTCCGCAGCCGCAGACGTTTACGGATTCCACCATCGCAACGCTTGAACTCACCCCGGCCCAGGCAGAGACGCTGATCAACGCGTCGATGCGTGGCCAGCTCAGCCTTACCCTACGTTCTGTAGTCGATTTCAAGAAGGTGGATACGAACCTGCCGTCCAACCAGACGGTGCGGCTGATCCGCTACGGTCGGGAGCAGGCAGTTCTGTCGGGCACCTCGCTCGCCAGCACACCTGTGACCCCAATGCCCTCATCAACCATGCCCGTCGAACCGGCCCAAGGGCCGCAATAGGTGCAATCAATGCTCTCGATAACAGCCAGCACCAGAATGCACCGTCCCCTTGCCGCCCTGCTGGCCGGCTTCATGCTAGCCGGAACGCTGTTGGTCGCCACCCCCGCCACGGCGGGGCTTGCCGAGGCGCAGTTGACCATCACCCCGGCCTCCTACGGTGCCACGCGTCCCGTGCAGATCGAGATCAACAAGTCCATGTTGATTGATCTGCCAGCCGGTGTCTCAGAGGTCATCGTGTCTCAGCCGGCCATTGCGGCCGGCATCATGCGGACCCGAACCCGTGCAATCCTCCAGGGACTTGCGGAAGGCACGACCAACATCATCTTTCTTGACGACGCGGGCCGCACGATGGCGGTACTGGACGTCAAGGTCCTGCAGGCAGCATCGGAACTCGGCTCCGCTCTCGAAGCCACCTTGGCCCGCGTGATACCCGGCTCCAACATCCGCGTCGAAGCCCTGTCCGATCGTGCCATCGACGGCACCACGCACTTCGTTCTGACCGGCACGGTGCTGACAGCCCAGGATAAGGCGATCGCCGAGTCGCTTGCCGCCGATCTGTCTGGCGGCGACGACACGGGCAGCCTCATTCAGGTGATCGGCCCGCAGCAGGTGATGCTGCAGGTTACGGTATCCGAAGTGCAGCGGAGCGTGGCCAAGCAGTTCGGCATCAACCTGTCGGCGATGTTCAATGTGGGCGTCTCCAACCTTCTCAGCTTCGGCAACATGTTGGTTGATCCCGAAATCCCGCACGGGATCAACGCTGCCTTCCGTCCGGATGGCAATTCGATCTCGGCCGTCATCCGCGCCCTTGAAGAAAGAGGAGGGCTACGCGTGCTCGCCCAGCCCACGCTCACGGCCATATCTGGGCAGGAGGCAAAGTTCCTCGCTGGCGGAGAGATCCCGTACTCCACCTATGATGACGACGGCAACGGCACCCTGGTGCGCAGCGTGCAGTTCAAGCCCTATGGCGTCGAACTATCCTTCACCCCGGTGGTGAAGGCGAATGGCGTCGTCGCCCTGACCGTCCAGACCGCGGTGTCCGAGCCTCGGGCAGACCTGTCGCTCAGCCGGCGCGAAGCCAGTACTTCGGTCGAGCTGCCGAGCGGAACGACCCTTGCCATCGGCGGCCTGCTTCAGGAGCGCACCAGCAGCCAGGTCAATCAGATGCCCGGCCTCGGCAATATCCCGATCCTTGGCGCTCTGTTCCGGTCTCGCGACTTCCAGACCCAGCAGACCGAACTCGTTATCCTCGTCACGCCATATCTCGTGCAGCCGAGCCCTGCCGGCACCATCCCGGTGCCAACCGACACGTCGGTGGCCTCCAGCGACGCCGAGGGGATCTTCCTCGGCCAGATCGAGAAGGTCTACGGCGTCGCGGGCAGCGGCAGCATGCGCGGAAGTTTCAGCGGCCAGATTGGCTTTGTACTCGACTAAGACATCGGGCCCCATGCGGCCCAGGAGTTCTTGACGGATGAGTTTCCTCACACCCGAGACCCCAAAGGTGGAAGAGCCGGCGGCCGAGATCGCTTCCGGTGCGCGGCTTGTGCCGCGCATCACCATTCAGGCGTTCTGCGAAAACTCACAGACCGCCCAGTTGGTGGAAAGTGCGGTTCATGACCGCCGCATGTCTAAGGTTGCGCTGACCACCCACAATGGCGGCATCGATGGCGCCATCGAGACTTACAAGGCCAACCCGACGCCGAACCTGGTGATCGTCGAGACCTCGCTGCCCCCCGAGGCCATTCCGGCGGAGCTCGAGCGGCTTTCGCAGGTTTGCGACGCCACGACCCGCGTGATCGTGCTCGGCCACGTCAACGACGTGCAGCTCTATCGCGATCTGATCCGCTCTGGCGTGTCGGAGTACATCGTGCTGCCGGCGACTGCGCCACAGATCGTTGCTGCCATCACCGAACTGTTTACCTCGGAGAATGCAGCACCCATAGGCCGCACCATCGCCTTCATGTCAGCGAAGGGCGGTGCTGGCGGCTCGACCGTGGCCCACAATGTCGCCTGGGCCATTGCCAGCGCTCTGAGGCAGGACACGCTCATCCTCGACATGGACCTTGCCTTCGGCACGGCCGGGCTGAACTTCAATCAGGATCCGCCCCACGGGCTCGCCGATGCTATCCTTGCCAACCAGAAGGTCGATCAGACCATGCTGGATCGCTTGATGAGCAAGGCGGCCAGTCACATCAGCTTGCTGACGGCGCCCGTGATGCTCGATCGCACCTATGACTTCGAGGAACGCGAGTTCGAGCAGGTGGTCGAGATCAGCCAGAACGCCATGCCGGTGGTCGTGTTGGACCTGCCGCACGTGTGGACCGCATGGCTCCGACATACACTCGCAGCGGTCGACGAGATCGTCATCGTTGCCGAGCCCGACCTTGCGAACCTGCGAAATGCCAAGAACCTGGCAGATACGCTGAAGGGGCTGCGTCCCGCCGAGCGGGCGCCGTGCCTGGTACTCAATCAGGTCAACATGCCCCGCCGGCCCGAGATTGCCCCGGACGACTTCGCCAGTTCCATCGACTGTCAGTTGCTCGGCTGCATCGGGTTCGATGCAGCCCTGTTCGGCACTGCCGCAAACAATGGCCAGATGATCGCCGAGGTCGCTGCCACCAACAAGATCAACGACATCTACCGGTCCATCGGCATGCACGTTACCGGCCGTCAGGTCGGGCAGGCTGGCAGCCGCTCGACCGGCCTCAGGCTGGGTTCGCTGTTCAAGAAGCGGGCCTGACCCCAGTAGAGGACTGACGCACCCATGTTCGGCAAGCGCACTACATTCGGAGGCAACACTCCCGGCGTCGGCGATACTCCGCGTCCGATGGCAAGTCCGCCACCGCGCGCAGTCGAACCCGCACCGCGTCGCAGCGACGAGGGCCCATCTCGCCGCGCGGTGACCACCGATGAGGTGCTTGATGTTCGCGCGCCCGTCGATGCGCAGCGCGACAAGGAGTACTTCCAGACCAAATCGGCGATCTTCAACGCGCTGATCGACTCAATCGACCTGTCGCAGCTTGCGACCATGGATCAGCAGTCAGCGCGTGAGGAAATTCGCGACATCGTCGCCGAAATCATCGCGCTGAAGTCGATCATCATGTCGATCTCCGAGCAGGAAGACCTGCTCGAGGACATCTGCAACGACGTGCTCGGTTATGGTCCGCTCGAGCCGCTTCTCGCCCGAGACGACATCGCCGACATCATGGTGAACGGGTCGCAGAAGTGCTACATCGAAGTCGCCGGCAAGGTGCGGCTGACCAATGTCCGCTTCCGTGACGATGCCCACCTGATGAACGTGTGCCAGCGCATCGTCTCCCAGGTGGGCCGTCGTGTCGACGAGTCTTCCCCCATCTGCGACGCGCGCCTGCCCGATGGCTCCCGCGTCAACGTGATTGCCCCGCCGCTGGCGATCGATGGCGCTGCGCTCACGATCCGCAAGTTCAAGAAGGACAAGCTGACCCTCCAGCAGTTGGTCAAATACGGCTCCATCTCGCCCGAGGGTGCAGAAGTGCTGCGCATTCTGGGCCGCGTGCGGGCGAATGTGCTTATCTCCGGCGGTACCGGCTCGGGCAAGACGACACTGCTCAACTGCCTCACCGCCTTTATCGAGAAAGACGAGCGCGTCATCACCTGTGAGGACTCGGCGGAACTTCAGCTGCAGCAGCCCCATGTGGTGCGACTCGAAACCCGCCCGCCCAACCTCGAGGGCGAGGGCGAGATCACCATGCGCGATCTCATCAAGAACTGCCTCCGCATGCGCCCGGAACGGATCATCGTCGGCGAGGTGCGCGGACCGGAGTCGTTCGACCTGCTCCAGGCGATGAACACCGGCCACGATGGCTCCATGGGCACCCTCCATGCCAACTCGCCACGAGAGGCGCTCAGCCGTCTCGAGTCCATGATCACCATGGGGGGCTACGCGCTGCCGAGCCGCACCATTCGCGAGATGATCACGTCCTCCATCGACGTGATTGTGCAGGCGGCCCGCTTGCGCGACGGCTCGCGCCGCATTACCCACATCACCGAGATCATCGGCATGGAAGGGGACGTAATCGTCACTCAGGACATCTTCCTCTACGATATCCTTGGCGAGGATTCCGGTGGCATGCTGATCGGCCGCCACCGCTCCACCGGTATCACCAAGCCACAGTTTGCCGAGCGTGCTCGCTACTACAACGAGGAAGCCAACCTCGTTGAGGCGCTGGAAAAGGCGAACACCGAGCATCTCGAGTTGCTGGAGTCATGATCTGATGACGGCACTTCTTGTTGCACTGCTTGCCATGATCACGGTCGCGGCCGCAGGGTATGCCTTGGTGCCATCGACCTTCGGCTCCAGCCGGGCAAAGAAGCGCATGGACCAGTTCCGGGGCGACGTCCGGTCCAACCGCCTTGAGGCCACTGCTGCCCGCACCCGCGAAGATCGGCGGCGAAGCGTGCAGCAGGCGCTGAAGCAGCAGTCCGATGCGCTCAACGCCAAGAAGCGGCTCACCCTGACGCAGTTGATCTTCCAGGCCGGCCTGACCACCAAGCCCGGCACGTTCATCCGGAATTCGGTGATCTTCGGGGTGGTGGCCTTTCTGGTGCTCTTGCTGGTGCAGGTTCCCTGGTTCTTCGCCGCTATCTTCGCGTTGACGGCATCTTACGTACTGCCGCGCATGTATCTGAACTTCCTGCGCCGCCGGTACCAGGACAGGTTCCTCGACGAGTTGCCCAATGCGGTAGAGGCTATTGTACGCGGTGTGAAGACCGGCCTGCCTCTCAACGACACCGTGCGTCTCGTGGCACGTGACGCCAAGGAGCCGGTCAGATCGGAGTTCAACCGCATCCTCGACCAGCAGGCTTTCGGCATGTCCATGACCGATGCAGTGCAGGTGCTGCTCGAGCGCGTCCCGTTGCCGGAGGTGAATTTCTTTGTGGTGGTGATCTCCGTGCAGCAGCAGGCGGGCGGCAATCTGTCCGAAGCGCTGGGCAACCTCGCGCGCGTGCTGCGCAACCGCAAGAAGATGAAGCTTAAGGTCAAGGCCATGTCGTCCGAGGCCAAGGCCTCGGCGGGCATCATCGGCTCTCTGCCGTTTGTCGTCGCCACTCTCGTGAGCATCATGTCTCCGACCTACCTGCAGCCGCTGTTCACCACGACGGTCGGTCTGATCTGCCTGGGTGGTTCGGCGCTGATGCTGAGCATGGGCATCTTCGTGATGGTCCGCATGGTCCGGTTCGACTACTAGGGAGTGGCGGCAGGATGAACCTCGAAACCCTCGTCACTCCGCAGTTCCTGATGGCAGTGCTGGCCGCCATCTCGGCCGCAGCCGTTGTCTTCACTTTCGGCTCCAGCATGATGACCCGCAGTGAGATGCGCAGTCGCATCAAGCGGGTGGCCCTCGAGCGCGAGAAGATGCGGGCCGAGGAGATGGCGCGGTTGCGAGGCAACCAGCCAGGCCCGCAGGGCCGCTCCATTCGCGCTCCCGCCGAAGCCCGCTCATACATGAAGACCGTCGTTGACAGGCTCGATCTTCGTAAGGCTTTCCAGGACGAGGGTACCGTCGACAAGCTTGCCATGGCAGGCTACCGCGGGCAGGGGCACCTCACGACCTATCTGTTCCAGCGCTTCGCAGCCCCGATCGGCATATTCGTCTTCACCGCGTTCTACCTGCTGGTAGTGACGCCCGGGGATCGGCCGGCCTATCTCAACCTTGTCTATGCCGTGGGTGCTGGCTTGCTGGGTGCCTACCTGCCGGTGGTGCTGCTGCGCAACACCATCGAAAAGCGCCAGCAGTCCATTCGCAAGGCTTGGCCTGACACCTTGGACCTGCTGCTGCTCTGCGTCGAAGCCGGCATGTCGATGGAACATGCATTCAAGCGGGTAACCAAGGAAATCGGGGCGCAGAGCGTGGAACTGGCCGAGGAACTGGCCCTCACCACGGCGGAACTCTCATTTCTGGAGGATCGCTCGCGCGCATACGAGAACCTCGGGCGCCGCACCGGCCTCGACAACGTCAAGTCGGTGATGACTGCGCTTATCCAGGCGGATCGCTACGGTACTTCGGTCGGCCAGGCGCTGCGGGTGATGGCAGAGGAAGGCCGCGAGGCCCGGTTGATGGAAGCCGAGAAGAAGGCATCGTCACTGCCGCCGAAGCTGACAGTGCCGATGATCGTGTTCTTCCTGCCGGTCCTGTTCATCGTGATCATGGCGCCGGCGATGATCCGGGCCTTCGACCCCTCGCTGACCGCGGGCATGGGCGGCGGCTAGCGCGGTTCCGCGGCGGGATAGACACCGAGGATATCGAAGCGATCGGTGAAGAAGCGCAGTTCATCGAACGCGTGCTGGACCCCGACATCGTCGGGGTGTCCCTCGATGTCGGCATAGAACTGCGTGGCGGTGAACGCACCGCCCACCATATAGCTCTCGAGCTTGGTCATGTTGATGCCATTGGTGGCAAAGCCGCCCATCGCCTTGTAAAGCGCAGCCGGGACGTTGCGGACGCGGAAGATGAAGGTCGTCTTCACCCGCCCTCCGGCCGGAGCTTCCTGCTTGTCGCGTGACATGATCAGGAAGCGCGTCGTGTTGTGCTGCGCGTCCTCGATATTGGTCTTGAGCAGGTCGAGCCCGTAGATCTGCCCAGCGAGCCGAGAGGCAATGGCTGCGACGCCGCGGTCCCCGCGCGCCGCAACTTCACGAGCAGACCCGGCGGTGTCGGCGCCGTTGATGGTACGCAGGCCGTGCTCGGCGATGAACTTCCGACACTGGCCGAGCGCAGGGGGTTGGGACTGCACCGCCCTGATGTCGCTCAGAGCTGAGCCGGGCACGCCAAGCAGGTTCATTTCGATGCGGAGGTAAGTTTCCCCGATGATGAACAGGCCGCTCTCGGGTAGCAGGTGATGGATGTCGGTGATGCGCCCATACAGGGAGTTTTCGACCGGCAGAACCGCTTTGTCCGCAACACCGTTCTGAACGGCTGCCATGGCCTCCTCGAAGGTCACATGGGGCAGGAAGGTCGCGTCGGGAAAAACGCCCAGGGCCGCAGCGTGGCTGAAAGCGCCGGGTTCGCCCTGAAAGGCAATCTTCTTCGTCATCTGTATCCTGCCACTTGTGAACACGCGGCTTTTGCGCTCCCGAGTGCGGCGAGTCAATTCGGCCAACTGGGGGCAAATCCGGTCGGCGGCGGGGAATTGTCGCACCGACAGGAGCATGGTTGCGCGCCCAAGGGGTTGCGACTATCTTCCGCCCGCATCGGACCCCGGATGTTGAGGCAAACTGCTTTTCCGCTATCGAAAAGCGACCGAGGTCCGGATAGAAGTCCGCGGGGATGGACCGGCAGAGAGACCAGATGGATTCGTTCGAGCTAAACAAGATCATGGGCGCCGTTCTTGGCACCCTGCTGTTCGTGATGGGCGTGGGCTTCGTTGCCGAAACCATCTACCACCCGATTGAGAGCCGTGGCCCGGGGTACAACCTGCCAGAGGCCGAGCTGACCACCGAAGTCGCGTCCGCCGAGGCTGCGCCGGTCGTGCCGCTCGGCGTGCTGCTGGCCAGCGCCAGTGCCGAGCGCGGTGCTGCTGCAGCGCGGAAGTGCCAGTCCTGTCACACCTTCGGCGAAGGCGAGCCCAACAAGCAGGGCCCCGCCCTTTATGGTGTCGTCGGTCGTACGGAAGGTAGTCACGAAGGCTTTGCCTATTCCGATATCCTGAAGTCCTATAACGCTGAGGGCCGCGTCTGGAGCTACGAGAGCCTGGACCATTTCCTCACTCGCCCGGCTGACTATGCCCCCGGCACGAAGATGAACTTCGCCGGTGTTCGTAGCGCCGAAGAGCGTGCAGACATCCTTGCCTTCCTGCAGACGCTGTCGCCGAGCCCGGTTCCGTTCCCGGCTCCAGAAGCTGTGCCGGCAGAGGAAGCGCCGGCAGAGGACGCCGCTGACGCTCCGAATCCGGCCACTGCACCCGCTGATGAGGTGAGCACGGAACAGGCGCCTGCCGCGGTAACCGACGCGCCGACCGAGACGCAGTCCGAGACGCAGGTTCAGGGCACCCCGACCACGAGCGGCCCCGAGGCTGCCCCGCCGGCCCCCGGAACTCCGGCCGCCGACGGCGCTGCGCCCGACGCTGACGCTGCCGCACCGGCAGCCGCGCCTGCCCAGTAGGGCGCTTGTCTCGTCCTGTTTTGTTTGAGGCCGCGCCCAAGGGTGCGGCCTTGTTTTTTGCACCGAGGCCGACGATGCTGCTGCTCCACCTGTCCGACGTTGACGAGGCTGCCTGGGCCGGCGCTTTCGCGGAAGCGCTTGCCCCTTATCCGGTGGTCCGCCGTGGCGACAGCTTTGATCCGGCCATGGTTCGCTACGTCTATGTGTGGAAGCCGAAGCCCGATGCGTTTGAAGGACTCACGGGCCTCAAGGCCGTGCTGTCGCTCGGCGCGGGCGTGGATGCACTGCTCAAGCACCCGGCTTTGCCGGACGTGCCCGTCGTCCGCTTCGTCGATGCCGACCTGACGCAGCGGATGACCGACTACGTAGTGGCTCAGGTGACGATGCATCACCGCCTGTTCAGCCAGTTTCGCGCCGATCAGAAGGCACGGCGATGGCAACAGGTTTACCCACCTTCCGCGAGCGAGACGACCGTAGGTGTGATGGGGCTCGGCGTGCTCGGGCAGGACGCGCTGAAGCGCCTTGCGGGCTTGGGCTTCACCCTTCGCGGCTGGAGCCGCACCGCCAAGGCGCTCGACGGCGTCGAGATATTCACCGGCGAGGCGGAGTTCGACAGTTTTCTGTCCGGGACCGACATTCTGGTGAACCTGCTGCCGCTTACCCCGGAGACGGCCGGAATCCTGAACTACGATACCTTCAGCAAGCTTCGGCGCGATCGTCTCGCCGGCGGCCCGGTAATCGTGAATGCCGCCCGGGGCGGGCACCAGCGTGAGGATGATATCGTCAGGGCGCTCGGCGATGGAACCTTGGCTGCGGCAAGCCTTGATGTCTTCGAGACGGAGCCGTTGCCGGCGGACAGCCCGTTGTGGGATCTCGAGACCTGCTACATCACCCCACACATCGCCGCGATCTCGGATCTGCGCAGTGGCGTACGTTACTTTTCCAAGGTAATCCGCGATCACGAAGCAGGTGGGTCCCTTGTCAACGTTGTTGATCGAACCCGCGGTTACTAACGGAAAATTTCCCATCCCGGTGCGTCAATCAGCGCACCGGCAGGTGATACCCACTCGAGGGCGGATGCACGAAACCATTGCGACGCGAAAACGCTCCCTCTACGACCGGCTGAAGGCCGCAACCGCTCATCGCATGGCAGAGCCGATTCTGGCTCTGATCTGTTTCCTCGAAGCCATGATCGTTCCGGTATTCCCCGAGATCATGCTCGCGCCCATGATTCTCGCTGATCGCCGGCGGGCGTGGCGCCTGGCGGCGATCTGCACCGTCGCATCCGTGGTCGGGGGGCTCGGCGGGTACGCGATCGGCTACTTCCTTTTCGATTCTGTCGGTCGGGCGATCGTCGACTTTTACGGCGCCGGGGATGGCTTTGAATCGCTTCGCCGCAGCTTCAGCGAGAATGGCCCGCTGATGATCCTGATCGGCGCGTTGTCCCCGATCCCCTACAAGGTCATCACCATCACGAGCGGGGTCGCCGGGCTCGACCTATGGACCTTCGTGATCTATGGGCTGATCGGGCGTGGCTTGCGCTTCTTCGTGCCCTGCGGCCTGTTCTACTTCTTTGGCCCCGCCACCACCGCCCTGATCGAGCGGCACAAGAAGGTGGCAGGGTGGGTGATGGTCATCGCCGTCATCGGCGGCTTTGCGCTCGCGCCGATGCTCTTTCCCAAGGCGGGAACCGAGGTGATGGACGAGCCCATGGAACAGGCAGTCGGCATCGACCTGGTCGCAAACTGAAGCGTCAGTGGCGGTAGCGGTCGCGCAGCACGCCGTACACAGCGCGGATCGCCTGGTCGGTGCCGCCGACCGGCCGTCCGGGGCGAGCCTCCGGAGCCCAGCCATAAATGTCGAGGTGCACCCACGTGCCTGCCTCGCGCACGAACTTGCGGAGGAACAGCGCGGCAGTGACCGAACCGGCAAAACCGCCGCTTCCCGCATTGTTGGTGTCAGCGATCTTCGACGAGAGCATCGACTCATAGGGACGCCATAGGGGCATCGGCCAGAGGGGATCCTCCCAGCGCAACCCGCAGGCAACGAACTCGTGCGCAAGTGCATCGTCTGTCGAATAGAGCGGCGGCAGGTCCGGGCCCAAAGCAGCCCGAGCGGCGCCGGTGAGCGTCGCCATGTCGAGCAGCAGTTCCGGCTTGTCGGTGTCCGCAAGGGACAGTGCATCGGCAAGGATCAGGCGTCCCTCAGCGTCGGTATTGCCGATCTCGACGGTGATGCCCGCGCGGGACCGGATCACGTCTCCCGGCCTGAAGGATGCGCCGCTGATGGCGTTCTCGACGATGGGGATCAGCACCCTGAGCCGTACGGGCAGGCGGGCGTCGATGATGGCATGGGCGAGCCCGAGCACATTGGCCGCGCCCCCCATATCCTTCTTCATCAGCAACATGCCTGCCGCCGACTTGATGTCGAGCCCGCCCGTATCGAAGGTCACCCCCTTGCCCACCAGTGTGACCTTGGGATGATCCGGCTCTCCCCAGCCGAGGTCGAGCAGTCGCGGAGCCTGAGCACTCGCCCGCCCCACCGCATGGATCAGTGGGAAGTTCTGCGTCAGCAGTTCGTCTCCGACGATGGCGCTGACGCTCATGCCGCGGTTGGCAGCGAACTCGCGGATGGCTGTGTCCAGGGCGTCCGGCCCCAGCTCGTTGGACGGTGTGTTGATGAGGTCACGTGCAAGCGTTGCGGCGACAACCTGCCGTTCGACCTCCGATGCGTCGGCATTCTCCGGCAGTTCAAGCTGGGGGGGTCCGCCATTCTGCCTGAAGCGGGCATAGCGATATGCGCCGAGCCGAAACGCAATGGCGGCCTGCGTGGCGTCGCCAAACTCCCCCGCAAGTCGGTACCTGCCCTCGCCGAGTGCAGCGGCGGCAAGGCCCGCGACAAAGACCGGGCGATCCGCCTCGGCGCCCGTGCCGAACGCATATCCGGCAAGTTGACCATCGTCGCCGGGCAGGGGGACCAGGCGTCCGCGTTGTCCGGTGAAGCGGTTGGACCCAAGCCATGCGACGTTTCGTTGGGACAGCTCCGCTGCATCCAGACGGTCCTCGCCGACGAAATGGAGCGGCAGAATGGCGCCGGACATGAGGTCTCTCCGAGAATTGCAGTGTGATTCTAGCGGCAGCGGCCGCAGCGGACAACGGCCGTTGGAGCGCTTAACCGGCCGTTAGGGTTAATGATTTATTGCGGGAGAAGTTGGCCTGACCAGCAGGAGCCGCCATGATCGCCCCGCCTCGAAGTGTCGCATTCTTCCGCGCGCTTGCGATCGCCGGTGTGACAGCCGTGGTGCTCACCGCCTGTGCCTCCAACCGTGGCAGTATGCCGTCGCCGGAGTATTCGGGGCTTCCAGGCGGAGCGGGTCAGCAGACAGTTGCGGAACTCTCTGCGCGCTATCAGCGAAATCCGCGCGACAAGGCCACCATCGTCCATTTCGCTGCTGCACTTCGCGCCCAGGGGCAGAGCCAGCAGGCAGTCGCCGTGCTCGAACAGGGTGTCGGGCTCTACCCCGAGGACGCCACCATCGCCGTCGCCTATGCAAAGGCGCTCACCGCCAACGGCCGGCTGGACCAGTCACTGGCTGTGCTTGACCGGGTCATCCGCCCGGATATGCCGGACTGGAACGCCCTGCTGGTCAAGGGCGCCACACTCGACCAGATGGGCCGCAACCATGAGGCGCGCAGGCTCTATCAGCAGGCCCAGCTGCTTGCCCCGGACGAAGCCTCGGTCGAGACGAATCTCGGGCTCTCCTACGCCATGACGGACGACCTGACGACCGCGGAGAAGCACCTCCGCCGTGCCGTTCAGATGCGGGGCGCAAGCACCCGGACGCGGCAGAACCTCGCCTTGGTGGTCGGGCTGCAGGGCCGTTTTGAAGAGGCCCGCGGGCTATATGCCGCGGAACTGCCGCCCGAGCAGGTCGAGAGCAACATGGCTTATGTCCGCTCCCTGCTGACGCAGCAGAACCGCTGGGACCTCATCAGAGGCTGAGTGTACCCGTCGCCGTTGACAGCGGACAGTGCCCGGCTATGGTCCCGCCGCACATCCTAGGAGCCCTGCCATGTCGACTGCCAATCCCGCCGAACTCGAACGCATCATCGATGCCGCCTTCGAGGATCGCGCCAATATCGGCTTTGGCACGGGTGGTGAGGTCCGCGACGCGGTCGACACTGCCCTCGACCTTCTTGACCGGGGCGAACTGCGCGTGGCCGAGAAGGCTGCGAATGGCTGGAACGTCAACCAGTGGCTGAAGAAGGCTGTGCTGCTGTCTTTCCGGCTGAACGACAACCAGGTGATGGCCGGCGGACCTTCGGCGGCTTCCTGGTGGGACAAGGTGCCGACAAAATTCGAGGGTTGGGGCGAGAACCGCTGGCGAGAGGCGGGCTTCCGCGCCGTTCCCGGTGCCGTCGTGCGCCGCTCAGCCCATATCGGCAAGGGCGTGGTGCTGATGCCGAGCTTCGTCAACCTCGGTGCCTATGTCGACGAAGGCACCATGGTCGATACTTGGGCAACTGTCGGCTCCTGCGCACAGATCGGCAAGAACGTGCACCTTTCGGGCGGTGTCGGCATTGGCGGCGTGCTTGAGCCGCTTCAGGCCGGACCGACCATCATCGAGGACAATTGTTTCATCGGTGCTCGCTCCGAGATCGTGGAGGGCGTCGTGGTGGGCGAGGGCTCTGTCATCTCGATGGGCGTGTTCATTGGCGCTTCGACCAAGATCGTCGACCGGGCAACCGGCGAGATTCATATCGGTCGCGTGCCGCCCTATTCGGTGGTGGTTTCGGGCTCCCTGCCGGGCAAACCGCTCCCCGACGGCGCGCCGGGTCCGAACCTCTACTGCGCCGTCATCGTCAAGACCGTGGACGCACAGACCCGCTCCAAGACCGGCATCAACGAGCTGCTTCGCGACTGACGGCTGGAGGCGAGCCCGCAGTTAACCTAAGCTGAGCCGGCGCCCTGAAGGAGGGCGCTGGTCCTTAGGGGAGACGATCGTGGACAACCTTATGGCCTTGTACACCAGCACCGAAGGCCGCATCCCGCGAAAGCAATGGTGGCTGGGGATGCTTGGGCTTCTCGTGGCCGGCATGGTTCTGAGCCTGCTCTCGTCCCTGCTGGGCTTCACGATGTGGGTCGGGGTGCCGGAACTCGGGCCCAATCCCGACCCTGCCGCGATTGCCGCCGCTGTCGCAGAGATCGTCAGGCGCAGCGCGTGGGTCAGCCTCGTCACGTTTCTGATTCTGGCCTATCCGGCTTACTGCGTCTCGGTGAAGCGCCGGCATGACCGCGACCATTCCGGCGTCGATGTGCTGGCGATCCTGGCGTTTAACGCGCTGATGCTGGTGCTGCAGGGGCTCGGTTTCGGAATGTCCGCCGTGGAGATGGGGGAGGGGGTGGTGCTGCCCACGCCGGCTCCCTGGCTGTCGGTGGTATCGCTCGCCATGGGCCTGTTTGGCCTGTATCTGCTGGTGCAACTCGGCTTCCTGAAGGGGACTCCCGGGCCCAACCGGTTTGGCGAGGACCCGCTTCGCCCGCCGGCATGAACTGAACCTGAGAGGACAGGACTTTTGGCTGCATCCGTTACCCTCGATCCTGTCCCCTTGCTCGAGTCCCTGATTGCCTGTCCTTCGGTCACTCCGGAGGAAGCGGGCGTGCTGTCTGTGCTCGAGAAAACACTGGTGGGACTGGGCTTTACGGTCACCCGCCTGAGGTTTGAGGGAGACGGCTCCTACCCGGTCGACAACCTGTTCGCGGTCCGTGGCGACGGTGGCCGTCGGCTGCTGTTTGCCGGTCACACCGATGTCGTCCCGCCGGGGGATCGGGCCCTGTGGAGCGTGGATCCGTTCACCCCGCGCCACGCGGATGGGCGGATTTACGGCCGCGGGGCGGCGGATATGAAGTCCGGCATTGCGGCCTTCGTTGCGGCGGTCGCGGCGATCCCCGAAGAGGCCGGAACGGTGATGCTGGCCATCACCAATGACGAGGAGGCTGACGCCGTCAATGGCGCGGACAAGCTGCTCGCCTGGATGGCGGAGCACGGCTATGCCTTTGATTTCGCTGTTGTCGGCGAGCCGAGCTCGGCAGCATTGCTGGGCGACAGCATCAAGATCGGGCGCCGCGGGTCATTCTCCGGGAAGATCACCGTCACCGGCATGCAGGGTCATGTGGCCTATCCGGACAGGGCCAACAACCCGCTGCCTGTTCTGGCGCGCGTCGTCACGGCGCTGGACGTGGAAATCGACCAGGGAACCGAGCATTTCCCGGCCACCAACCTCGAGGTCACCACCATCGACGTCGGCAATCCCGTGTCGAACGTCATACCGGCCTCGGGCACGCTGCGGTTCAACATCCGTTACAACGATCTGTGGACTCCGGAGACACTTTCCGAGTGGATCCGCTTGCGTATCGTTACAGTCAACGCCGAAGGTGCAGAGATTGCGTTCGAACCCGTGGGTGTTCCGTCAAACGTCTTCCTGTCGCCGCTGAGTGATGATGTTGCAACGCTCTCCGACGCCATCGAATCGGTAACGGGGCGCCGTCCCGAATACTCCACCGGCGGGGGTACGTCCGACGCCCGCTTCGTCGCCCGTTATGGACCGGTAGTCGAATGCGGCCTCGCTGGGCCGAGCATGCACAAGGCCGACGAGCACATCGACATTGATGACCTCACCGGCCTCACGGAGATCTATCGCACCTTCATGCAGCGTTTCTTCGACAGCCGCCCATGAAGCTTTGGGTGACGCTGCGCGACGCGGTGATCGGCTGGGGTCTGCTGCTGGCGGGACGGCCGGGCTGGCGGGAACACTTCAGCCTCAGCCTG
>Ga0233380_1000083_pt1 | contig 55286 bp, 36 predicted proteins | sample ElkDunMinimDraft_9_FD_191541 | JGI IMG/M metagenome (GOLD analysis project Ga0233380, IMG submission 191541) | Fecal eukaryotic communites from dung pellets of Tule Elk in California, USA - Elk Dung F36 | ecosystem: Host-associated > Mammals > Digestive system > Large intestine > Fecal | place... | reverse complement strand
CGGCAAAGGCAGGTCGGCCCCAGCCCGCTTATCACGGCAAACTCCACTCCTTCCGCTGGAACGTCAGGGTTTGGCTGCAAGAGATCCAATGCCTTTATCACCGTTGTTGAGCCATCGCGGCCGCGTTCTTACGGCCGGGTGAAATTGGACACCGGGGATTTCCTCCAAAGCAAAAGACTCCCGATTTCCCGCACGCATTTCGATGCCGACTGGAGCCGGGTTCGGGCGGGCCATGTGTCACGGCAGATGGCAGCGCGGTTTTCAGGGAATACAGACGAGGCGCTACTGGCGTCCGTGAACCGCTGGGCCAACGCCAATGTCCGCTATGCCGAGGATCGTGAACTTTACGGCAAGGCCGATTATTGGGCTGACGCAGCAACAACGTTGCGGCGCGGCGCCGGTGACTGCGAGGATATTGCAATCGTCAAAATGCAGCTTTTGGCAGCGGCCGGCGTGCCGCGCTCATCGATGTACCTGACGGTCGCGCGCGATCTTGCACGCAATGCGGATCATGCCATGCTGATCGTGAAGCAAGGGGAACGCCACTGGCTTCTCGATAACGCGACGAACGAAATTCAGGACGCCAGCGCGCGGCTCGACTATCGCCCGATCATGTCTTTCAGCGGCAAAAACAAGTGGCTCCATGGATACTAGGTCGCGTTTGGCATCGCCCGCGTGCAGTCTATGCGGACTTGGTCACCGCCGGCGGAAACGATCAACGCTCGGTCATCGCCTCGTCGAAAGCCCGCAGAACCGGCTTGAACAGATAGGCTAGCACACTCTTGCGGCCGGTGACGATCTCCACGTCGCAGATCATGCCGGGCATGATCGGCAGCTTCTGGCCGTTTTTCTCAAGGTAGGCACGGTCAGTTTCGACGATCACGGTGTAGAACGCCTGGCGTTCCACTTCATCGTAAATGCTGTCCGCACTGATGTTGCGGACCTTGCCGGATAGCCCGCCGTAGATCGAGAAATCATAGGCGGTGCACTTCACATTCGCATGATCGTTTATCTTCAGGAAGGCGATGTCCTTGGGCGCGATCCGGGCTTCAACGAGAAGCTTCTCGCCGACAGGAACGACCTGCATGATCTTTTCGCCAGCGCTCACAAAACCGCCCAACGTCGTAATCTGAACGTCATTGACCAGTCCCGTCACCGGCGCGCGCAATTCGTTTCGTTCCACGCGGGCGGATGCGCCCTTCATGGACTGCTCGTTCACTGCCAACTTGGTGGAAATCTCGCTACGTTCATTGAGCGCCTGCTGGCGAAAATCAAAGCGGGCTTCACTAAGTTGCGCCTGCGCTTCACGGATCGCTGCGCCCGCGCGGCCGACACCCTGACGCGCTGCGGAGAGGCGCCCCTGAACATCCACCAATTCTCGCTGCGCGGTGATCAGTTCGGTTCTGGGAACAATCCCCTTGGCCGCAAGCGGCTCCAGCATGGAAACCTGCTCTCGCGAAAGCCTGACACTGCTTTCAAGCGAACTCACGGTGGCCTGCCCCTCTTGCAGATCGCGGCGTCTCTGTTCGATGGCGGCCCCGAGCGCGCTTTCGCGGCTCTGAGCAGCAGCACGACGAACTTCAGACAGGCGCATTTCCTCAGAACAAGCCGTACCTTCTGCGCAGCCTGCGCCTGCGCCCGAGCCGGTTCCTTCCGTTTCAAGCCGAGCAGCACGTGCTTCAAGCCGTTCGTTCTCAACCTTTATCTGTCCCAACGCAGACGCAGATTGCGAATCGTCAAGGCGGACGAGCACCTGACCCTGTTTTACGAATTGGCCCGGCCGTACAAGAATCTCGGATATCACCGCAGGCTCTGCCGCCTGCACCAACTGAACCTTGCTGGAAGGGATAACCTTGCCCAGGCCACGCGTGATTTCGTCAACCGGCGCAATTGCCGCCCAAAGAATCACAACGAGCACGCCAAGCGAGCACAGTGCGATCAGCCGGCGATTAAGATCCCAATCGGCCCAGCGCCAATGTCTGGTAAGGGTGTTCATCCAAGCCATCGGCATTTTCACTCACTCACCGGCGCTGGGTCAACGGCCGGGTTCTGTACCGAATTGGTCACCAGTTCCCGATAACGCGAACCTGCCGTAACGGGATCCGGAATGGAGAGGCGCCATTCCTTGGTGACGTCAATCCGGCCACCGACATCAGCCTGCGCGTGCCGATCCGTGACGTGCGGTACTACGGTAAGGCCCGGCGTCACGGACTCGATTTCGGGGGACCCCGAAGCCAGCATTCGCGTGCGAAGCCGGGAGACATCCAGTGCCGGTATCCGTTCCAGACCATTATAACGGCCGGTAAATGCTTTCGCTTGCCCCCATGCACCATCGAAGCGGTAGAAAATGTGGCGCCCCAGCTGCTCAATCTTATCGAGTTCAAACGCCCAGCGCGGCAAGACGTAATCAGCATGGTAGTGAGTGGCAGTTCCAACACTGTGTTCAACATAGCCTGCCAACGCCGCTTTTGCGACAGCTTCCGCTTCACGCCACGGCTTGGCTGATGGGCCTCTCAACAGCGAGCCATCACAGGTAAAGCTGAACTGGCACCCGGTGCGGCGTTCGGAACCTTGATACACCACCCCGCATACGCTTTTGGGATAGGCGGGATGCCGAACACGGTTCAGCACGACTTGTGCCACGGCTCGGCGGCCCTGCACCGGTTCGACCGCAGCTTCGTAGTAAACCGCCTGGGTCAGGCACCTAAGCGCCGTTGGTTCTGCTCCGGCAAAGCGCATCATGCTGAAGGATGAAGCGGGCTCGGTCACCAGCTTTTCGCTGGGCAGTGCCGCGTTACGCAGCTTTGCCGCTTTGCCTTCGGCGATCAGCTGACTACGATCATCAATAGCCATGGCCTCTATCGCGCCAAGGCCATCAAAAGGAACACGGATCGTCGCTGCATTCGCCGTACTGCGCGGGGCAAATACGTTCCCGATCATCAGCAAAGAAGCGGCCGCCAGCACCATGGCAAGTCCGCCCGCGCCCATGACGATGCGGTGACGCTGGGCGGCACTTCCCATTGGTAACACGTGCCCTACCTCTGCGTCGCCCATGCCCGCGAGATCAAGAATGGTCTGATTAGACATATTATTGCCCCAGCCCAACCGTAGCGTTTGAGAGAAGTTCGCTGGTTGGGCCGTCAGCGACGATGCGCCCTCTATCCAGCACGATGAGTCGATTGCAGATCGAGAACAGTGCGGGTCTGTGTGTCGAAATGACCAACGTCTGATCCACTGTCAGAGATTGGGACAGCTTATCGACGAACAGCTTCTCAGTCTGGCTGTCCATGGCACCGGTCGGTTCGTCCAGAAACAGCAGTTTGGATGGCGTTACGAAGGCACGGGCAAGCGCCAAAAAGGACCGTTGACCGCCGGAAAGTTGCCCCCCGGATTCGCCGACACCGCGATCAAAGCTACCAGCGTCCTTCGACAGGAACTGCTCAGCCCCAATCGATTTCAGTACTTCGATCACGCGCGCATCATCGACAGCCCCTGCCCCCAGAGACAAGTTGTCCTTGATCGAACCGCTGAACAGGCTGGAATCCTGGCCGACAAACCGGAACGCCGCGCGCAGGTCCTGGGGCCGATACTGACGGCTATCGATCCCGTCCACCAGCATGGCGCCACCGGTAGGTTCGTAAAGCCCGCACAAAAGGCGGCCCAACGTCGATTTTCCCGATGCGACCCGCCCGATCAGGGCGATCCGGTCGCCGGGCCTGATCTCAAGATTAATGCCTTCCAGCGACGGCTGCTGCGCTTCTGGATAGGTAAACGACAGGCCGTCGAACTTTACTTCTGCCGACCTGACCGTTGGAATGACCGACGCACTGCCTTTCCGCCGCTCATCACTGCCATCCCACAGCACCTGCAGGGAATCGAGGGTCTGACGCGCCTGCTGTCCACGCGTAAGAAGGAAGGCAAACTGCGCGGCTGGCGAAAGCGAGCGCGAAGAGAGCATCACTATGGCGATGATTGCGCCCATAGTGATGTCGCCCGCCACGAACAGGTAATAGCCGCCCAGGATCAAAGCGACATTGCAGACCTGCTGGCAGGTGGATGCAAGGCTTATGGCCGCTGAATTGATGTCCCGTAGCCGCTGCTGGGACTGCGCGCCTAGTTCAGCAAGCTGGCGCCAGCGGCCAAGCATCAAGCTTTCGCCGCCAAGGCTCTTAAGTGTTTCAAGGCCCGCGATCGATTCTACCAGTAGTGTCTGCTGCAGTCCGTGGTCAGCCTGGGCCTCCTGCGCAGCGCGGATGACCTTGCGCTGCAGGTTCAAACCCAGCGCGCCCATGATGCCCACTGCGAGAAGGGGAACCAGCGCAAGCCAGCCTGCCAGGTACCAGATCAGCGCCACAAACAATATCAGAAACGCAATATCGACCAGCAGTACGATCGTCGTCGAAGCGAAGAAATCGCGGACGATGCTGTACTCGCTAACGCGGGCGACCAGATTGCCAGTGTGCCCCTTGCGGTCGGCCAGCGGCGCGGCAAGAATCTTGGAATATATCTTCTGCGAGAGCTTCAGATCGAGATCGCGCCCGATCTGGTCCAGAACCTTGGTCCGGGCGCGCCGCAGGACATAATCGAGCGCGAAGGCGATAAGCACGCCGAACGCAAGCACCCAAAGCGTGGATTGGGCCTTATTGGGAATCACCCGATCATAGACGTTCATGGAAAACAGCGGCAGCGCGATCGCCAAAAGGTTGATGATCAGTGAAGCCATCAGGACCGGCGCAAATTCGCGCCGCATCTTGTATATCTCGCTCCAGAACCAATGCGTGCGAGCGCCCTGCTCCCACGGCTGGCCTGCCTGACGTATTGCGCTTGGATCACCAAACACCGTTGCTGACCAGCCTGCAAACTCGCCTTCAAGGTCGCTAAACGGTTCCCATACAGCGCCGCCGCGTTCCGGCCGCCAAACCAGAACATCGCTGTCGCGTCGTTCATGCACAACAACGCAGCGCTCGCCGGTGAGAGCAACAATCGCAGGATAGGCCTCTGGCCGGCGCGAGAGCTTTGGGCTGCGCACGGTATCGCAGTTTAGCCCGATAAGCTCGAGCGCTGGCTCAGCCTGATGCAGCGGCAATCTGCCGCGTGAATCAACCGCCAGGCCGACTACGTCGCCCCGCACGAATGGCACGCCGAAGCGCTCCGCCAACTGGCCAATGCAGGCAAGCAGGGGATCAGGCGCCCGGCGCGCGGTTTCTGTTTGATCGGCCATGCCGCTCATATCATCAGCCCCCTTCAGGGCAGCTCCACTTATTTGGGACCCATGCGATATTGCAGCTCAGCAGGCTTTGGCGGTCCGTAGTCAAAGCGGTCACGCTCATTCACCCCAGCCCCTGCCCCGGGCGCAATGTGCAGCGCCTTAAGGAAGCGGTTGGTGACGGCTAGTGTCTGATGCTGTGCGAAAACTTCCGAGAAGCGCGCCGTTTCCAGCCTGACCTGCACGTTGTAGCGAGAGTTCTGCGCATCGAGCACATCCAGCAGCGAGCGCCGTCCCACGTTAAACTGGCTACGGTAGGAAAGCAGAAGGTCGTCGCTTACCTGGCTCTGAGTTGCCAGATCGGTGATAAGTCGCCCTTGCGTGCGCAGCGATGTCCATGCCGTGCGGACATCCTCTTCGGCCTGACGGGTTACGTCATACAACTGATAACGGCTCTCGCTCGAACGGCGGACCATTTCCTGATGCTTGGCGCGATTGATACCGCCATCAAAGACGTTCCAGCGAAGAAACGCGCGCGCCTGAGCCTCGTTCGTGTTGCCACGGAACCCGTCGATATCCTCGCCAACACGGCCGACAAGGTCCACACCGATGGTGGGGTAAAGATCGCCCTTGGCACTCTTGGCAAGCGCGTGAGCGGCGTCAACATCGGCCTCAGCTTCTTTAACCCGCGGATTATCGGTGCGCACCAGACCCACAGCCTCATCGATCGAGGCCGGCAGTTCGTTCGCCAGAGCAGGTGGCATCTGGACCTCGCCAATGTCGAGGCCCGTCAGGCGGCGCAGCCTGATCTTGGCTTCGTCCAACGACTGTTCGGCTTCGGTCTGGCGGACAAGTGCAGACTGCAAACGCTCCTGCGCCTGCTGTTGGTCTGCAACAGAGATTGACCCTTGCTCCACCCCAGTCGTCAGATCACCGACCAGCGTCTGATGGAAGGCAACATTATCCAGGCTGGCCGCGACAACACGCTGCTGCAGCAGTACATCCAGATACTGCCGCGAAATCTGCAAGGCGATGAATTCGGACCGCTCGACAACACGAAGTGACGCACCATCAACCCGGGCAGCTTGGCGGAGAAGTTCACCCCGGCGACGGCCAAAATCGAACGCGACCCACTCCGCCCTGGCCTGCGCCTCAAGCGGGTAAAGTTCATTGTCGCTGATATCCAGCGAGCGCCGTGTGGAGTTGTCGAGCCAGCGAACGCCGGCAGACCCTTCGATGTCGACGCGCGGTGCATACAGACCCTGTGCCTGCTTCCGCTCAAACTGGATCGCTTCCATGTTGTACTGTGCCTGCGCGATCTCGGGATTTGTGTTCACACCTACCGAGATTGCATCATGCAAGCTCACTGCCTGGGCCAGCGCAACGGAAGCCGAACCGGCGAGCAGTGCCGCAGTACCCACAGCGAGAATTTTCGTGAAACGCATTGTCGTCAGCCCCTTGGTACTCACTGGACGGTCACTTCAACCCGGCGGTTGGCCGAATTCCGCTCGCCATCAAGCGTCTGCTCTTTCGGTTCCGCTTCGCCGCGGCCCGACACTGTTAATATCGCCCCGGGTATCCCCGCTGCCTCAAGCACGTTGGCGACGGCCTTTGCACGCTGCAGGGAAAGTGCCTCGTTGTAGGTGTCGCCCCCTGACCGGTCGGTATGCCCCGTCACCGACAGGCCCGGCCATTTGCATGTTTGGGTGGTGTGAACAATCTGGTTCAGGGACTGGGCAACGTCCTGAGATGGGACAGTCGCGTTCCATTCGAAGAAGACGTTTACCGGCACTGGTGGCGTGCAATCCGGTCCAGTAACGACAGGAGCGGGGACCGGAGCGGGTACCGAAACGGGTGCGAACTGCATCCGGTCATAACCGTCGACGCATTTGCCAATGCTGACGGGGTCTTTGGTCCCGCTCTTCAGGAAACCCAGCGCGATGCCGCACTGTGCTTTCGCCTGCGACGCCCAGTTGAACCGCGTAGTATCCGCGGCGACAACTCCGGTGTCCTGTGTCAGCGCAAGCGCAGCATCATATCGGGCCCATAGTTCATCCTTGAGAGCAGACCGACCCAGACCCATCAGCGATTCACCTGAGACGGATTGTGCCCCGGCAAGCGAGGGAATCGCTCCCGCCAGCAGCGCCGCTGCAAGCGCGATGCGAGTGTCATTACGACGCATTTACGTTTCCTCTTTTCAGTATTTTGTTGGTCAGGCGTGCGCTGCAGCGGCCTGGGCACTGGCGTCGCAAGCCATCTGCGCCAGATCAAATGTGCTCTGCACCGTGATTGCGATACCCTCGACAGGCGCGGACAATACCTGGGCAATGTCTACACTGTCCTGTGGTGTCCCCGGCCCGGCGTGATCCTCCGATCCGCCAAGACGATCAATCAATGCATCGACGAACGTTGCATCGCGCGCCTCGGCCAGAGCTTCATCGACCACCGGAAGTTCCGCAGCCTGCGGATCGCTCGGCGTGCTCTCCGCCGATGACGATGGCGCCCGCAATGCCAGCAGAGCCTCCATTGCCTGCATCGTGCCAGCCCCGTCGCTCAGCACGTGGCTGGTTGCAGGCTCTGCATCCGGCTGCTGGTTGTCCGATGCTGCTGCAGGTTCGGCGTGATCCACCAGACCCGACAGCTCTGCCGGCGCATCTGGGGCCGTGTCACCATTAAGAGCATCGTCCGGAGCATCAACTGCCACTGGGGAGCCAGCGTCACCATCCAAAAGAGCGCTGAGGCTTCGGCTCTCAGCCGGTTGGGCGTAGTCCGCCTCCGCTACAGTTGCTGCGGCCAACCCTTCCGCCATTTGCGGAGCGGGATGACTTTCAGCGGCCAGTGCGGGTGGCACGTCTGCAGCAAGGGTGGCTGCGATAAGAGCGCTAGCCGCTGCTGCGACACCTGCAGTCTCAACGGCACGTCCGGCTTCCCTCGACTGGCGACCCGCCGAAAAGGCAGTGTTGGCCAACAGCCCAGCGCTGCTATCGACAGGCAGGGCATCGGCAGCAACATGCAAGGTGCTGCTGACAGCGTCACCATCCGCGTCCGTAATCGTAACGTCAATATTCAGATCCAGTAGCGGTGTGTTAGCGCTGTGCTGGATCAACCCTATGTCAACGATCTTGAGGACATCGTTATCGGCAGTGCCGTCGAAGTTATCGTCGAAAGTTGAAACCCCGGACGTCCCAACAGCGCGATTGAGGTTGATCGCGGTATGATCCGCACCCAGCGACAGCCCCGTCGTTGATGACAGAACTTGCACGCCATAGATCTGATAATTTTCGGACCCGAAGTTGTAATCATTGGATTCGATGATCACTATGCTTTCATTGTTACCGTAAGCAATGTTGTACGGGTTGGCGGATCCCGACTGCCACACGTCTGCGGCATCGACGATAACCGCACGCGTGGTCGTGCTACCGTCCGGCGCGACGAGCTTAAGGATGACGACGAAGTCCTCCTTGTCTCCCATGTTGGCGACCCTCAGGAATATGCCATCAGCCCTTGCCGTGCCGGCGCCGGGAGATGCCGATGCACCTGGGTTGGCGATGTAGAAGTCGAGATTAAGCGCTTCTCCGCGTTGCAGTGTATCGGACGAGACGCCGTTGGCATCTCCAGAAACGCTGACCCAACCTTGGCTGCCGCCAACCGTCTCGCCATTCGAGAAGGTGGCATTCCCACCGGCCGTGAGGTCGGCATCAACAGCCGAGAACCGAACGTAGAAGTCTGTATCCAGCTGCGAGATAACAATTTCTGGCTGAGAAGCGGAAGATCCGGTGAGGTTAAAGCTTTCGCGCGCTCCCATCGTGCTGCTGGTCACCACTGTGTCATAGTTTACCAGCGGCTGATCCAGCGTAAACGTGTATTGGCCCGTGGACTTATCGAACGAGATGCTTCCCGTCGAAGTCGCATTTTGCACTCCCGCCAACGAGAGGTCGGCGTCATAGCTGAAGCTAAATGAGAACGTCGCGCTGGTAGCGGTTTCTCCGGTCTTTGTCGTTGTCACATTCGTGATCGCGGTCGAACCTACAAGTCCGGAAAGCGCAACGGACGTGAAATCACCATCCGTTTGAGAAACTGAAGCCCGGGCATCCCCGCCAATGCCATAGGTGAACACACCCGTGGACGAGAGGTCGCGGCCCAACGTGACATCGCTCGTATTGAAAATTCCGGGCTTGTCGTCATTCAGGATGATGTTCAGCACACCGTTTGCTGCGATACCGTTCCCGTCGGTTGCGCTGTAAGTGAGCGCTACAGTTGCGTCATTCTCTGCATCGCCTGATGCATGCAACACGTTGCCCAGCAGGGACACCTTGTAGGCACCCGTGCTGTGATCTGTCACTTCGACAGCAAACAGTTCGCCGCGTGGACCTGTTGCCGTGAGCGTACTGGTGGCCGCGTCCCAAGCCAGTGTCGCCGTTTCCACACCCACGGAGACAGACTGCCCATGCAACTGGGCGAACGAGACGCTGCCAGCCCCGCCATCGCCGTATGTGACGCCCAGAACGCCGGAGAAGGTTGCCTCGGTGGAAGCAGCGCCATCAAGATCGTCATCGCCGCTTCCGGCAACGCCGTCTGCCCCAAGGTTGGCATTCAGATCGTCGGCTCCTCCGGCAATACCGCCCGGAAGACCGTCGTCATCAACCACCGCCGTGACGGGCACTGTGACCGGCGCCGTAACAGGCTCGGGGGAAGGCCCCTCGTCATTTCGCACCGTTACGGCCTGATGTGCTATCGAAGTATCACCGTCCGCATCGGTGATCCGATAATAGAAACCGCCGTCTTGCCCATTTGCGCTGGAATTTTCGACGGGATCGAATGTCCAATCACCAGCCTGGTTTATGGTATAAATGCCCTGCCCGCCGATTGGTATCTCCGTCCCGGCCGCAGCAATGCCGATCCAGTTTACTCCATCGAATGACACATGCGTCAGCCGCCCGTTATCGGCGCCCAGCGTATCATTCAGAAGAAGGTTGATGCCGACCGTGAGGCCCGCCGTTTCCAGCACCGTGACGGGCACGTCGACATTGGCCACCGGGCCATCGTCCCGGAACACAAGCTTGTCGCCGATGTTGATGCTAGCGCTCTCACTATCGCCGTCGCCGTCGGTTACCGTCGCGGTCAGCCGCACAAGGTCAGCCGCAGACAGTGTCTCCGCGTCATCAGGGTCGTTCGCATCGTCATGCTGGACCGCGCGGCTCTGATCGAGTGTCACGATGCCATCGGCGTCCACGGATACCGTGAACACGAGATCGCCGTTGGCGTTACGCCCTTCGACCACACCTGCGGATGTCAACGACAGCTCAACAGGCTGGCCGGTTATCATGTCGATGAGACCGCTCGGGCCCGCTGTTACAGCCAGCGCGTAGGTTACGTCGCCAGCACCGTCCGCACCATAATTAACCGTAAACGCAGCGGCAAAGTTCGCGCTCGCATCATAGGTGAAGTCACTTTCGTCAACGGTCACCTTGATCAACGCACCAGTGGTGATGATCGCAGGACCATCGTCGGCAAATCGAATGTTACCGCCCAGGTCGAGATGCTCCGTATCGCTGGCGCGGTCACCGTCGCTATCGGTAATCGTTGCCGTTCCCGACAACTGCACCAAACCATTTCCCAGCACCGCCAACTGTTCGTCGTACGGCGCCGTGACGCCGGACGCTGCATGGTCAATTTCGGCATGTTGCGTCAGCGTTACGATTCCACTGGCGTCGGTCGCCAGCGTGAAGATCGTGTTACCAGACGTGATCCCATCCGCGCTCGCAGCCGTAGAGCCGACAGCCACACCACCGACCAGAAACAGGTTGATCGCCGCGCCGTTGCTCGACAGCCCCGAAACCGGGTTCGTCACGCTGAGCGCAAAGCTCCAGGCCACCGACCCGGCGCCGTCCGCGCCATAATTGGAGGTTGCCAGCGAGAATGCGCCGCTGAAGTTCGCGCTCGACACTGCTGCGTCACTCGCTCCGCCAATCGTCTGCGCATCCTGGGTTGTCAGCAACACGGTGTCGCCATCGATCGCTGCAATATCGATCGACGGACCATCGTCCCGGAACACTAGCTTGTCGCCAATGCTGACACTGACGCTCGCACTATCGCCGTCACCGTCAGTTACTGTTGCGGTTAGCCGAACGAGATCAGCCGCAGATAGTGTCGCCGCATCGTCAGCGTCGTCCGCATTTGCGTGCTGCACGGCGAGGATCTGGTTGAACCTTACAGTGCCCGCAGCGTCTACCGTTACGGTAAACACCAAATCGCCAGCGCTCGTACGGCCTTCGACAACACCGCCAGTTGTCAGGGCCAGCACAACGGGCTGGCCACTCACCGTGTCGATCAAGCCACTTGGGCCTACAGTAACCGCCAGCGCATAGGTTACGCCGCCGTCGCCATCAGCGCCGTAGTCGACGGTAAACGCACCCGCAAAGCTGGCGCTTGCGTCGACGTTCAAATTTGTCTCGTCAACCGTCAACGCGGCCAGCCCATCGGCCGAACCAGAAACCTTAGGCAGATCATCGGAAACCGAGATGTGAGCCGTGCCGGTGGCGGTGTCGCCGTCAGTGTCTGTCGCGACAAGGCCAATGCTACCGAGGTCAGCCACGTCATCAATGTTGATGCCAGAGTGCCCATCGTAATTGCCATCAAGCGTCGCTGTAATCTGCGCGCTGTTTCCGTCGCGCACCAGATCGAGCGTCACGACAGGTCGCGATCCGTCCGTTCCCGTGATTTGGGTATCGGATATCCGCGTCCATGTGAGGCCGCCGCCCAACGCACTTAGATCCATACCGAAAACAATACTTGCGATGGCGTCTGAGCCTGGCGTGAAGCCAATGCTGGCAACTGCGCTATCAGCGCCGGCCGGTGTCGACCCACCTGCAAGATTCTGGTCGTCAAGCCCTAGTACAATCGATGCGCCGCCGATCGGTCCCTTGCCATCTGTGATCGTGATTGGCTGCGTAGCCGTTGCCTGATCGCCATCCCGGTCTGTAATGACGTAGGTAAAGCCAGCGTCGATGCCGTCAGCGTTGTCCAGCCCCGCAGCGGGATCAAAGGTCCAGTCACCATTGGCGTTGATCACATAAACGCCGTTGGTCGTGGCGATTGTGGTTGATCCAACCTGGGCAATGGCCGTTGTGCTGCCACCAATAGTGACTGAGGTGAGCGCCGCGCCATCGGCACCCTGTGTGTCATTGCTCAGGATATTGCCGCCTACCGTGCCCGCAAAGTCCTCTGCGACGGAAACAGCGGCATCGTCACGGGCCGTTGGCACGTCATCAATCACAGTCACGTCCAGGCTGGCGGTCGCGCTGGAGCCGTCCCTGTCGGTCACCACAACCGGGAAACTGTCGCTAAGCAAATCCTCGCCCGACGCGCCATGTGCCGGGCTATTTTCCGTCAGCTCGTAACTGTAGGTGAAGGTCCCGCCCGCAATGCCCCCGCTACCTGCAGCGGGCGTAAATCCGGTGATCGTCAGGATGCCCTGCGGCGTCGCAATGCTTTGCGGTGTGAACACGCCCCCGGTGAAGACAACAATCCCCGCAACAGCAACATCGGCAAGACCGTCCGGCGTTGTCACCGTGAAGGTACCCGTCTGCGTCAGTGCGGCTGCATCTGGCGACGAACCCGACGCCAGATCATCTTCGTCTACGATAACCTCGCCGCCGGTCACATCCAGACCACTGATGATAACACCATCATTGGCACCGTTGATCGTGATCGTCAGCGTCGTCTCCGACGTATCGCCATCGCCATCGCGCAGTGTGTAGGGAAACACTTCTGCAAGCGTTTCACCCGCAGCAAGTGCCTGAACCTGCGGGTTGGTATTATCCAGCGTGTAAACGTAGCTACCATCCGCGTTCAGCACCAGCGTACCATACTGACCAACAAAGGTCCCCGTGGTCGCAACGACCGCACCGTCGGCGCCCAGCACATCGGCAATGCCGTCATTCGTGTTGGCATCGCCGCCGCCCATGCCGGTAAGCACATTGCCATCCGCTACCAGCGGGCCGTCCTCGGATACGCTGTCCACATCCGGCCGCGCGATTGGCGCGTCGTCGGTGATCGTGACGGTCAGTGTCGCCGTTGCGGTGTCGCCATCGGTGTCCGTGACCGTCACAACAAAAACTTCATCGGCTGGTGGGCCGAGCACATTGTCCGCAAGAGTGTAGCTGTAGCCGATCGAACCTGCTGCGATGCTGGTGATTGTCAGAACACCCTGACCGGTCACAAACGTCTGCCCGACGCCTGTAATAACCACGCCATTCAATGCGACTGAGGCAAGGCCGTCTGGCGCTCCGAAGACGATGATACCGGTCGTCGTTTCCGAATCCGCCGACGCGTCGGTTCCCGCTGGCTTGTTCCCCCGACTGGAAAGGCCAGCCTCATGAACCGTCGAAGCAGCAGCCTGCACACCGGCGGGCTGGTTCGAGGTGATGATCGAGATGTTCGGTTCTTCATCACGGTCAACCAGACCCGGATATATCTCTTCCTCGCGCGGTTCAGGGAATGCAAGTTCCGTATAGGGCAGCAGATTGCCCAGTTCGAACGCATCCTGGATCGGGTTTACCGCCTGGGCAAAATTACCGCCGGAACTGCTCACCGGGCCAGCAGCGGGCTGCGGTTCATTGGACGTCAGCAACGCCGCCAGATTCATCGGAGGAACGGACACACCGTCAATCACGATCTGGGGAACGAAGACGGCACCATTGGCAATCAGGTAGGTGCTGCCGTCGCCCAGCGTGATAACCAGATCTCGGCCGCTTACCGAGATGTCGTCGAGCGTGGCACCTTCGGGTAACATAACAACGTTGTTCATATCCGGCACGAGGGCGATTCCCTCACTGCGCCCCGCCGTTGCGACCGCATCATGACGGCCCGGGGCAACGTGATCGAAATCAGCTTCGGAACCGTCTGCCTGCGTACCCGCGTATTCCATAGCGTCGTGCCCTCTGATCATCACCGTTATCGCGGTGAGATTGTCCGTTTGACGCAGCGAGAAGCACGAACTTGCACTCGCCAACGCAGCCTGGGCCACGCAAGCCAGCACCTTCGTTTTTCTGCTGCATCCCCTCTTGAACGAGTGGCGATGTCGCTAGGCCGAACACCAAAGCGACTCAGCCCTCACCCCCGTTTGGTCTCAAATCTAAAGCACTCTGCCGCAAATGTTTGCAAGCATGTTAACTAACCCCGCAAACTATTTCGCAAGCTGTCCAACGCCCTTGAAGATTTGCATCGAACTAGGGCTTCGACCTTACATCATCTTAAGATATTGATTAAAAATCAATGCGTTAAGAGGTAACACTCTTGGCTTTGGGATTGCAAAAATCTCGTCAAGAGGGTTGACTGACACGTGTCCCATTGAGGTACGGCCACTCAATGAAACCATGCACTTTAACTATATTTTACACCGCAGGAGGCAACTTTTTACCTCACCACGGTGGCCGCTGGTCCTCAAGAGCCCAGCGAAACACAAATCAAACATGGAGATGAAAAGTTACCTTGGTAACTAACTCATTCATCTTATCTGCACGTCAGGCAACTCGCACTCCACCGCCCTGCCCTCAAACTGTTTATGATCCACTGTGCGTCACAATGACTTCCCCGCCCGTACTCTCGATGCTAGGCAACCCCCATTGAGGTCGCGAATGGGGGGTGGCTGTGAAGATTGCGTTCGTTCGGAAATTGCTGTTCTCGTCACTTGCCAGCGCGCTCATCATGTCAGGGTGCACAGGCCCAGTGCATCCGATCGAAGAAGAGATGGTAGCGAACGGCGATGACTGGCCAAGCTGGGGCCGCACCGGGCACGAAACGCATTATTCGCCGCTTGAGGAAATCAACACCGACACCATCGGCAACCTTAAGCTCGCCTGGCATTTCGACTTGGAGCCAGGCTATTCGGCTTCCACTCCCGTCGCAGCCGAGGGTAAGGTTTTCCTGACAAGCGGCCATTCGCTTATCCGGGCACTCGACGCGATCACCGGTGAGCAGATCTGGGAATACGACGCAGGCACGCGTGACCGCGCTACCTCCGCATTGCATATGTCGTGGGGGAACAAAGGCATCGCCTATTCCAATGGCCACGTTTTCCTTGTCACGACCGATGGCTATGCAATCGCGCTTGATGCGAAGACCGGCAAGGAAACGTGGAAGACCTACACCTATCCTGATGATGCGCCCCGTAATTCGAACGGCGCACCTCGGGTGTTCGATGGGAAGGTGATTGTCGGCTTCGGCGGCGCTGACATCAGCCCGGCACGGGGTTTTGTCTCCGCCTATGATGAAAAGACTGGAAAGCTGGCTTGGCGATTCTACACCACGCCCGGCGACCCTGCGCAGCCCGCAACCACCAAGGCCGAGGAAATAATACGGCCGACCTGGAAGGGCGACTGGTATGGCAAGGGCGGCGGCGGCAGTGCTTGGAACGCCTTCAGCTATGATCCGCAACTGGATCTCGTCTATCTGGGCATCGGCAATGGCTTTCCATACAATCAGGCAAAGCGCAGCCCCGGCGGCGGCGACAATCTGTTCCTCGCCTCAATCGTCGCGGTAAAGGCCGACACCGGTGAGTATGTCTGGCACTATCAAGTCTGCCCCGGAGAGCAGTGGGATTGCACTGCCACCACGGACATGACCCTCGCCACGATAGAGGTCGAGGGCAAAGAACGCAGGGTGCTGATGCAGGCACCGAAGAACGGCTTCTTCTACGTGCTTGACCGGGCAACCGGCGAATTCATATCTGCCGAGAAAATCGCCAAAGTGACATGGGCCGACAAGATCGATGCCATGACCGGCCGTCCCGTCGAGAATCCCGGCATCCGTTATGAAGGCAAACCGGGCCTGTTTGAGTTATGGCCCGGTCCCTCGGGGGCGCATTCATGGGTGCCACAGGCTTACAGCCCACAAACCGGACTGGTTTATGTTCCGATCATGGAAAACGGCGCACTGATTGGCGAAGGCCAGGAAGGCGGCGGAGAGATCACTGCGGGAATGGGCGTAACACTGCTTCCCGAGGCAGAGCTTGAAGGTGGCCATCGCAGTTTCTTGAAGGCGTGGAATCCCGCAACCCAGACCGAAGCCTGGCGCGTCGAACTGCCAGGCAACTGGCCTGCAGGTGTAATGGCCAGCGCAGGCGGCCTCGTCTTTCAGGGGCGCATGGACGGTACCTTCGTCGCGTACGACGCCAAGACTGGAAAGGAAATCTGGTCATTTAAGACGGAAAGCCCGATCGTCGGCGCACCAATCTCGTTCCGTAGCGGCGGGAAGCAGTACATCACTGTCATCACCGGCAACGGTGGCAATGGCGCGGGAATCAACTCGCCGGGGAATGCCGCCTTCCGCACAGACTATCAACTGCCGCGCAGGGTACTGACGTTCGCCATCAACGGGACGGACACAATCCCGCCGTTCGAGATGCCTGCGCCCGTTCCACCAGCAGACCCCGACTTCCGGCCAGATATCACCCGTGCGCAGACTGGTGCCTTCCTCTTCGGTACGCGCGCGTGCTTGGTGTGCCATGGCTGGAACGCGATCGGAGGCGGCGCCGCGCCTGATCTGCGATACTCTGCCACCATCACCGACGCAGCTACTTTCAGGGCGATTGTGAAGGATGGTGGCCTCAAAGCGAATGGGATGCCGCCGTTTCCCCAGGTCACAGATCAGGAACTGGAATCCATGCGCTTTTACGTCCGCGCGCGCGCGCAGCAGGCGCCTGCCGAGCAAAAGGCGCTGATGGACAAGTTGAAGACTGCCGAGACAAGCAACGCTAGACCGCAGGATTTTTCCGGGAAATGGAATATCGTCATCCAGTCACCGGTCGGCGCGCAGAAGGCAGTGATGGACCTTAAAGTGAATGGCGACACAGTGATCGGAAAGGTCACGGCAGAACAAGGAACCGTGAACGTCCGCGGAACAGTGATCAACGGTCGCGCCAAGATGGAAGGCAAGGCCAGTATGCCCATGCCGATCACCATCACCTATGACGTCACGGTGCGCCACGGGGCATTGACTGGCCAAAATTCGAACGGGCCATTTGGCACGTTTCCAGTTGCCGGAACCCGGCCAGAGTGATGCAAGCGTCGACTCAGTGAAGGGCCGCATAGTACGCATCATATCGCACTGTGTGGCTTGGTAGCCTTCCCTTACAGAGGGGGGGGCCATCGTTTCAGGTGTTGAGGCTAGGCGGCGCTTTCGGGTCAACGTCACCTAGCACCAAAAAATCCCTAAGGCCTGGCATTCTCTTCTGGACCTTGTCAGCCGTGAAACGGGAAAAGCGCGGGAAGTTCACCCAGCCCGGGCTGGCGCTGGTCCTTAGGTGAAAGTGTCGTCGGATCTGCGACCTCAGGCCAAGTGATCCCAATCGCGAGATCGTTCCAGCGCAATCCCTTGTCACATTCCGCACTGTAATAGCTGCCGGAAACCTTATAAGCGATAACAGTGTCGGGCACTAATGTGCAGAAGCCGTGCGCGAAGCCCGGCGGCACCCACAACTGCCTACCATTGTCAGGCGTCAGCGTTTCACCAATCCACTGTCCAAACGTGGAAGAACCATGCCGGATATCGACCGCGACATCGAACAAAGCGCCTGCAGTACACCGCACAAGCTTCCCCTGCGCATGTGGCTCGGTCTGGAAATGCAAACCGCGCACGGTGCCTTCCTTGACGCTCAGTGATTCATTGTCCTGAACGAACGTGAAATCACCGCAATGCCCAGCAAAAACGTCAGCGCGAAATGTTTCGGCAAAATATCCGCGCTCATCGCCGATATGACGGGGAACAAACAGTTTCGGGCCCGGAATATCGAAGGACTGGACTTCCATCTTGTAGCTTTCTTCATCCGCGCACCGGGGACTTCGCCCGGCAACGCGGCTGCCCTCACAATGAGATCAATTGTCGTCCAGAACCTGCGCCACACTGACTACGGTCATGATCGGGGAGAAGAGCTGGCTGATCAACTGTATCATCTTGGTAGGCTGATTGGCTTCAGAATTGCCAAAATACAGCACATCCTTGTCCCGCATCCCAAAACGCTGCGCCAAGAAGTAGGAGCCAGCATTCATCATGTTGATGTGGTAGACGACGGGCTTGGTCTCGCCCTGCCCATCGGTGGTGTACCGGAAGACAAAGATCGCCGCAGGATCCCCGAATTGTGGGTGCGTGCCCGCAGACGCGGCGATCGCTTCGATGAGGGAGATATCCGAGCGGGTGAATGGCATATTCTCAACGCGCCCGGATGCTCCCAGAACTGAGAATGAGCGCGGATTACTGATCAGCATGAAGCGGTCACCGGGATATGCCCGCACATCCATTTCAGGATTATCCACAAGATCGCTGAGACGCACGTCGACGTTATCGTCCCGGCGGAAGACCCGCAGCGTCAGATCCTTGGAACTCCCGCGATATCCACCCGCTAGCGCCACGACATCCGACAGCGTTTCCCGGTTGGTCTGCAGAACAAGGCGACCGGGTCTTGCAACCTCACCACTTACGATCACGGAATTAGTGATGACCTGGTTCATTGTCACGAGAACCTGAGGGTTCTGTGACAACCCCTTAAGCGAGTTCCGGATTTGCTCCTGTATCTCACCCACTGTCTTGCCAACCACCCGCAGGCGACCGGCGTAGGGAAGTATTATGTCACCATTATCGTCAACCCGCGTCGGGGGCAGGTTCTGTACCTTGACTGATGGATCAAATGGCGCCGCGCCTTCTCGCGCAAGCGCAGCAGCCCCGCCGCCACCGCCGAAGAGCGCGATGCCGGCTTCATATATTGCTATATTCAGCACATCCCCTGGACCGACCATATCGGTTGGTGGGGGAGCGAGGTCGGCCAGTTCTATAGCAGGCATTACAGGTGCTGGAGGCAGCGTAGAAGCGTCGACGACCTGAACCAGGCTCATGCCAAGCTGCTTCTCGGAATCACTCTCGGGTTCAAGCACGCCCTTGCGAATTTCCGGGCCTGTGGGGCCACTGGAAGGTAGCGTCGAGCAGGCACCCAAGGACATCGCTAGACAGATTGAGGTCGTTATTCTTGAACGCATGTCGTGCCGGCCCGATAATTGCTCGCTGGATTGCGCGCGGGCCTTAGCACCAGTTTCTCTGAACAGGCAATTGCACCATGTTTAAAGTCCCTACCATTCCAACAGACAATGCGATTGCTGCGACCAAGCGAACTGAATAACACAAGGCGAATCCTGGAAAAGGTATCTTGACCTTGCGCCCCCTGATCCTGCTCCAACCATGCCGCCGCTCGTCTGAAGGATTCTGCTGACGGCCTATCAAGAATTACTTGCACAAACTTTTTAACAGCCGGGTCAAATATGACGCACCCGAGGGTCCCGTCACGAATCGTTGGTAACCTGCTGAGCGACCCCTTCAGCCAGAATTGCATATTGAGGCAACGCTGCACACAAAGGCCGGACAAGCCAAACCCACCCACCACACAGAGTGCTGTCTTCCATGAACGGAGGGCGATTGTCGTCACTCCACAAGACAGCGCCTCAATGCAGGTCATTTCAGCTTGACCGAATGTAGCGCAATTGCGACGGCCCGCCATCGTCCCCTCCGCTTTATGGCACAGTTTCATGACCCTCACTGTATCTCTACCCAATGGCATTACATTCGCCAACGATGCACCGTTTGTGTTGATCGGCGGCATGAACGTCATCGAGGGGCGCGATATCGTCATGCAGGTCGCGGATGCTTTTCGTGCCGTCACGGACGATTTGGGTATTCCGTACGTATTTAAAGCCAGTTTTGACAAAGCGAACCGATCCTCAATCAGTTCTTTCCGGGGCCCCGGCCTGGACAAGGGCCTTGAGATTCTTGCCGAAGTGAAAAGCCGCATCGGCACACCGATTTTGACAGACGTGCATGAGCCGTCCCAAGCCGAAGCCGTTTCACAAGTAGCCGATATAATTCAAATTCCCGCCTTTCTTGCTCGCCAGACCGACCTTGTGGTCGCCATTGCAAGGACTGGAAAGGTCATAAACGTCAAGAAACCACAGTTCCTGGCCCCGCATGAAATGCGGCATATCATTCGCAAGTGTGAAGAGGCAGGGAATGACCGCGTTCTGTTGTGCGAGCGGGGCACCGCATTTGGTTACAACAACCTAGTCGTCGATATGCTGGGTATGGATGAAATGAAGACCATGGCTCCGGTGGTGTTCGATGCGACACACGCCCTCCAGCGCCCCGGTGGACGCTCAGACAGCGCAGATGGGCGGCGGACACAGGCCGCCGCGCTTACGCGTTCGGGAATGGCGCTTGGCATCGCTGGGCTATTTCTGGAAGCGCACCCCGATCCCGAGACAGCCCTGTGCGATGGCCCCTGTGCCCTTCCTCTGGGGAAACTTCGCCAATATCTTGAACAAGTTCAAGCAATCGATAGCCTAGTGAAACAGTTCACACCGTTACACATAGATTGAACCGGCAATCATCGACGCACCTTGCGCTGCAAAGGCTCGACAACGCGGTCAATGACCATCCGGGCCGAGCGCGATACCGGTTGCGATCCGCCCCGGACATCCTTGAGGATACTGCCAAAATCATTCGCCAAGGTAGAACGATCATCTAGGCCGCGATACACTTCCCAGAACGCATCGACCCCGATCGCAGTTGGCATATTGAAGATGCCATGAAACCCGAAAGCGGCACCAATCCGGCCGGTGCGTTCGGCCGCAAAGGCATCCGCAAGATGGCGCGGTGCGAAGGTGAGGCCCTGACTTTCAAGCCAGTGACGATTGGTCCTGCCGATGGCGACGTCTTCTGGATGATCGCCTGCAAAGGAAGGGTGCCGACACGCCTCAATGAGTTTGCGACTGCGCAGTGAGAAACCGCCATTCCCTACATCATGTCCATCATTAAACTGCGGCCATGTGGCTCCAATGTAATCATACTGGAGAAACTCCGGCTGCCATTGCCGCGCGTCCAGTAAGTAGCCGTCCCACTGTACGACAAGGCAATGCGACGTATCCACATGATCAGCCAGATTGCGCAGCATGAAATTTGAATAGTCGCGCGAAGACTCCAGGCGACTGATTGGCTCGACGCTAATCTCAGGATGACTTGACGTCACCCGCGCGTCGGTCAGAAGCTTGCAGCCCCCGAATGAAACCTGATCAAGGCATTTGTGCAAGGCCTGAAGCGTTGCCTTCACGTTAACGGAGGTCACAGCGCACAGGGTCACCTGCGGCAAGCTCAAGCGAGTGTCCTCCACATGCGCGGCCAATGTTGGAGAATGTATCGTCAATTCCCGGCTCTTCATCCCAACGGTCATTACAGCGCCACCACAAAACGTTCGCTGAACCGGCTCAGATTGGGATGGTGATACGGATCGACGTAATTATCAGTTACCCATTTACGCTTCAGTGCGGCCAGTTCACCAGCAAATCGCCGCGCCCCGACAGGGTCACGATCCCAGCCCCGCGATACAGACTCATGATGCACAAGCTGCGCCCGGGGTTCGTATAACGACTGCCAGCCGTGTTGGTTCAAACGCATGCAAAGATCGACATCATTGAACGCCACCGTGAAATTCTCATCGTCAAAGCCTCCGATGGCTAGAAACCGATCACGCTGAACGACGAGACAGGCCCCAGTCACCGCAGAAACGTACTGGGGCAACTGATGACGCCAGAAATACCCTTCCTCGCTCGGCTTGGAAAGCCGGTGCGCATGGCCTGTGCCGCCACCCACACCCAGTACCACGCCCGCATGCTGCGTTCGCCCGTCAGGATACAGTAGCTGCGCGCCAACAGCACCGACGTCAGACCGCATCGCCTGCTGCACCATCGTCGCTAGCCACGTCGGCTCGATAACTTCTATGTCGTTATTCAGTAGGCAAAGAAGTGGGTCTTGAGTCTTCTTGGCCGCACGATTGTTGATTGCAGCAAAATTGAATGGCCCATCGTGCGGCATTACTTCAAACCGCCGCCGATCAAGGTCACGTAGATAAGCAAGAGTCGCTGGATCATCGCTGCCGTTATCCACCACTATTACCGATAGATCCCGATAGTCGGTAGCGACAAGACCGGAAAGGCAGGTTCGCAGCAAATCAACGCGATTGCGCGTGGGCACAATCACCGTGACCGGAGGCCTGTTGCTCTCGGCTTCCAGGGGACGGACCGGCACTCGCGGAAGGGAACGGGTCCGTCGATGATGCAAAACGCGGTGCACATGCAAGGGCGTGCTTTCCCGAATCACGTTTGAAATCAAACAACGGCGCCAATCAGAATCCCTGGCAACTGCCAGCAGCTCTTTCCGGGTTGCCTGGACGATACAAGAGCCGGACAGATAGTCGAAATGACTATACAACTCGCTGTTCCAATCGGGCTTGAAGTGCGGCGAAACACGCCTTCCTCCCGGCTTCAAAAGATCATCATCGGCATAGACGACACGCGCCACGTCACCTGCCGCCGCTGCGCGATAGTGCTGTGCCGCACCGACGGCGAGTACATCGCCAGCCGACATCGGCAGCAACCACGGCTGCTCCTGCCAGTCGATTGCTTCCGCAGCCGCTGCCAAAGACTCTGCTTCAGTACAAGATCCAACCCCCAGAGCAGCCGCCTCCCTGCAGAGCACTATGGCCTCTACGCCCTCGTCCGATAGGCTGCGCAAGCTGTCATTAAGGCCCAATATTCCGTCGAATGTATCTACGATGGCCACAATCTTTTTGACGGGCCCGTGCTCGCCTTCAGATTTTGGGGCGAGCGCCGCCGCGTATTGCGACCGCGCAAGCCACAGTTCGTAGGCATGCGCTGACGAGCCTAGAATCGGCGCCACCGCGCGACGTGCCCGCAGCCGCTTCCTGAGCAACCGCCACCACAGCGACTTCGCGTACTGCGCAGGATCGCCGATTGCAGCCTCAAAGTGAACGCGCAGGGTAAGCAAAGTGTGGGCGCCTGGAAACGCATGAGCCTCGGTTCCGATAGAGCCTTGAGGGGCCGGCAGGGCCGCAGCAGGCCTCGTCTCAGTCAATGGATCGCTCTTTGAGTATCCGCTCGATCACGGCCTTGTCGCCCGGGTTGTTCAGTTCGATGGCATCCCAATCAAGCGCATCAAGCGCCACCACCGAAATCGGCAGCCCGAGATCAAGGAAGCGAAGTTGCTCGAGGCCTTCAAGCTGCTCGAGTTCACAGGGTTCCGAAGCCGCATAGGCCTCAAGCGCGGCCACCCGATAAGCGTAGAGACCGAGATGTAGATGAACCGGCGGAGGAAGTAGCCGGCTCGCGGCATCTGCCGGCAGGTACGGCAAAACCCGCTTGGAAAAATACAAAGCCCTGCCCCGACCGTCGACAACGACCGTCGTGCCGCCAACCCTGCCCTTCGCCTGATCATCCACGAGGTGTTCATACACCGAACGCGACGCCCGCACTGCGGGGGTTGCCATGACAGCGCCCGTATCCTCGACCAGCCGCCCAACCAGCTCCGTTACGACCGCTGCCGGTGCCAGAGGGGCATCGCCTTGAAGATTGACGACAACATCGGCAACAGGGCCAAGCGTCTTGATCGCCTCAGCGCAGCGTTCTGTGCCATTGGCACAGTCCCTAGACGTCATGACGACCTGCCCGCCGAAGCTGGTGACTTCCTGGGCAATACGCTCATCATCGGTAGCCACCCAGACACCGATGGCACCTTCTACCTGCCGGGCGCAATCCCAGCTTCGACGGATCAGGCTGCGCGCCTCTCCCCTCGCGCCGACCAACGGCACCAAGGGTTTTCCGGGATAGCGTGTAGAGGCGTAGCGAGCTGGTATTATGATCGCGAAACTCGCGGAAGACATCAGGCAATCACCCTTACGACAGTCCCAACCGCAGAAAATCATGCATATGGATGATGCCGATCGGTACGCTACGGCTGTTCGCAGAAGCTTCGTTTGCCGGAGTGCCATCCGGTTCATGCTCAGACACGACCAGCGCACACGTTATCTGTGCCTCGTTCAGGAACCGTAGCGCTTCTTCGGCAGACATCCCGCAGCGAAGAACCTTGGGCTCGCGGCTCATCACCTCTTCGGCCCGCACTGTGTCCAGAACTTTGAAGTGCCTTCTGATATCGCCGTCCGATATAACACCAACGAGGTAACCGTCGTCATCCACCACCCCCGCGATTCCAAAACCCATCGAGGTCATCTGCGAAATCACGTCATCCATCGGCAGGCCGAGCGACACGAGTGGCAGCTTGTCCTTGCCATGCATCAGTTCACTGACCGATGCGAGGCTCAGGCCGATCGCACCACCGGGATGCAGCGCCTTGACGCTATCACGCGTTACACCGCGCATATCCATCAGAACCATGGCCATGGCATCGCCAAGCGCAAGCTGCTGGGTAGTAGAACTGGTCGGAGCGACATTCACGGGGCAAGCCTCCCGTGCTGGCGGCACCAGAACACAGACGTCAGAACGCCGCGCGACAAGTGAGCCACGGCGCGACGTGATGCCGACTATCGGAATGCCCCACAACCGACCATGGTCGTACAAAACCTGCAATTCTGACGTGTTGCCAGAGTTAGATATGGCAAGGATGACATCGCCTTTTACAACCATGCCCAAGTCGCCGTGAGCGGCCTCACCAGGATGGACATAAACTGCAGGCGAACCCGTCGCCGATAGCGTGGCGGCAATTTTTCGGCCGACATGGCCTGACTTACCGATCCCCGCGACAACGATCCGCCCCTTCGTTGAGTACAGCAGATCGCATGCAGCCACGAAATCTTCGCCCAGAGACTCTGAAAGAGAAACCAGCGTACGCGCCTCAATGTCGATCACCTCTCGCCCACGCGCGAGCATTCCATCGGAGAGACCGACGGCTTTAAGTACAACTGATGCCGACAATTATAAAATCCTACCCTTAAGTCCCGGCACAACCCGTAGTACGCTGTATTATTATGATAATGTACTTGCGCTCCTTGTAAGCCGGAAGCTTACCGCCGCATAACATAACCGCTATATCGTAATACATTACATATCAATACGTAAAGCCCTGTTCAGCACACCGACGACTACTCACCTCAATTAACTGGACGCTCATCGCAAACCGCCCGGAATTCGTAAACTGCTTCGCGGATAATCAGTGTAACGCCCAGAACTGTCTAAAGAAATATCATCCGCCGCAGCAAGCGATCTCGCTTGGCCGTGTTTACTCTCCCGCCTTTCGCATACCAACACTACGCCACGGCTGACCAACAATATTTGCAAACCTGTCGCGCACTGCCCACAGCCACCCCACTCTCCGCTCCGCCAATCCCGGCAGGCTCAGAATATCTCCGCCCAGCCAAGGCAAAAACGGGTTGCGGCGAGAGTACGACCATATCTCCACGCGCTCTATCGCCCGCTTTGATGCCCCGCGCGCATGAAAACCAAGAGTATCGGCTACAACCAAGGTATTGGCAGGCACAGCCATCGCCATGGCATCGGGCAAGCCCATTTCGGCAAGGCCTGATGGCAGAACACGCGGCGACCCCCTGGCCGAGAGGCGATCCAGTGCGGTCGGATCACCAATGCTGCGCGCGTATTCCCAGTCCAACCGTGCGGGAGTAATCTTATGCGAACCAGGAACGAAGCGGAACGGTGCCTCGTCCGCAGCCACCGGGTTCAGAAACAGCCATGCCTTTAGCGATGAGTGAAATGCGTCTGCATGCAACGCCTCCTGAGGATCGGAATCGCCTCCCGCATCATGAGTCAAAATGGCTTGAACATAGTGCAGCGGCTGGATGCGAAAGCTTGCCACATAGTGGAAAAGTGCATTCAGATCATCACGCGATAGCAGGGTGCGCAGTTGCGGTATAGCGGCCAACATAGCGGGGTCGATCGCAAGACGGCGAGTGATCGCGTCGCCCTGCTGCATTTCCCGTGCAGCGCCGCGGTAGTCCAGGATTGCCTGCCGTAGGGCTGCAAAATCCTCTGGCGCGATAACATTCTCGATTGCCACGAATCCATCGCGATCAAACGCGCTGCGCCAATCACCCCGAACTCGCCCAGCAAGCCTGCGGCGGCGGTACGCACACATTGCTCCTGCAAATTTCACGCGTGCACGGTGCAAACCTCTCCGGTTCAAGAACCGCGAGCCCAGCAGTGGATTATCCAGAAAGCTCTTGGCCGACGTGCCTATTTGCAAAATCCAAAACGGCAGCAAAAGGAACGTCTTGACCGGCTTGATAAGTTTCATATGTACGGGCACCCATTTGCAGGGGGGAACGCACTCCCCGATCACCGGCGTACTTGCAACTCCTTTTCAAGATCCTCGGAATGCAAAACAACTCTGTTGCAAGGTAGCTACAATAAAATGATCTCGAGGATGAGGCTTCCCGGCCGGCTACTTCTGGCCTTTTCCACATGCCTTACGCCCGCATATGCTTGGGCGGCAGATGTAGACGCTCTGCCCGAACGTGTAGCGGCGGACAGCACTGCCGCGCCTCTCATGCTGGTTGCGTCCGCGCTTTCATCGCCGCCGAGCGCGACAGCGTCGATGCCAGCGGCTTGCCTTGATTTCTCTGATTCCGACACGGCGGCGTGTGGGGATGAGCCCAGCACGGCACTGACGGCGGTGAACTGGAATCTCGCTTCGCTGAATGCCCACGCGGCCCTGATGCCAGCCAATGAATCCACAGATGCGGTGCTCGGGCCCCAGCCCCGGCAGCCTGCCGACGGCACCGTCGACAGCGCCGGGCCTGCACCCGTTGGATTGGCGGGGCCGCGTGATACCCACGCCTCTCGCTGGACAGATCACGTATCGGGTTCACGCGCAACGCACCCTGGTTTCTGGAAGCAGGCCGGGACGGTCACGACTGAAACGCTGGTACTTTTCGGCTATTTCGGCCTTATGAGCGGCAACAAGCTGTTCAAGGAAACCGTGCCTTTCCATTTCAAGAGCGAAGGGTGGTTCGGAAAGGACACGCAAACCGTCGGCATCGACAAGCTGACGCATGCTTTTAACACGTATCTGATTTCCGAATTTCTCCACGCTAGAATTCACGAGGAAACGAATGCTTCTCATGGCGATGCCATAACTGCAGCCGTAATTGCATCCGGGTTGATGGCTTTCAACGAACTATCCGACGGCATTGAGCCAGATAGTGGGTATTCCATGGAGGATATCGTCATGAACGTTGCCGGAGCGGGCTTCTCCGTTCTGCGCAACACGGTGCCAGGGTTAAAGGAAAAGGTGGCGTTCAAGCTTGAGATCGTTCCTAATGAGCAGATCTACAGCCGCACGGGAAAGCCCCATTACGAACAGATGCGCTACATGTTTTCGATCAAAGGCGCCGGCTTCAAGGAGATCGAGAAAACGCCGCTTCGCTTTCTCGATCTTCAACTTGGCTATTATGCGTCGGATTTCCTGAATGAAGACCGTGCCGCCGGGATTGAGCCCAAGCGCCATCTGTTCGTGGGACTTGGACTAAACGTTGGTGAATTGCTGTTCGGAAGGTCAAAATCTGGCGTCGGCAAAGCGGCAAACACAGTGCTGGACTATCTGCAGCTTCCCTACACCTCGCTGCGTTACGACACGACCGGCCGGCTGGGCAGTTGACGTTGTGCCGCGCAAGTACCTTGCACTTGTGCACCACAAGTGCTGATCGCTCTCTGGATGGCCCCCGCCCCATACAGTAAGGCAGCGCTATGCATTCTGTCCGGCGCATAGCTATCTTCCAGCTGAACGAGAACTTGACTGACCGGAGCGGCTTCTTCGGCAGAACGGGAACTTGTCTCGCAGCCCCTGATCGGTTCAACACGCTAAGTGCGTCGCTGACGCATGCCCCAGTCATTATGCGCGCATGGGCAGCATCGTGACGTCCGGGCCGTTCCTGCGCATTCCACCTTTCCCGGGGCATCGGGCGCAGCCGCTTGTCAGGCCTGGCAACGCTTCCCCTGCCGCTGATGGTGCAGAACTCGTCACCCTGCTTAGGCGCTGGCGGGTTGGTGCCAATTTCTGGGGCCCATCATTTGCCGGTTCTGCCGGACGCGATATCGTGCTCTGCCCATCTGACCGGGCAAGCCCAGCACTATTATTGGACGCAGTCCGAACGACCGGGCTGGTAGATCGCGCTGTGGTGCGAGGCAGCTTTACCGACATGCCTGGCCTGCCCTGGCTGCCTGCCGATACAGACCCTTGGACCCTTTGCGCCAATGCTGCGATGGTGTTGGCCCATGCCGATGACGAGATCGCCCTTGTCGCTGGTTTGTGCAGCGCGGAACTGCGGCTTTTCGGCGAAGGACGGTTTTCTGCCCTCACGGGTGCATCCACGCTTGCCGACGTAGTGCAGCGCGAACTGTGCGGCGATTGGGAATACCGTGACCCCTATCAAGGCGGGGCAATAACAGTAGCTGCGGCGATCGGCATGCTTGGTCAATGGCGGTCGCTGATTGATTCCAACAGGCCAATTTCCACCATCCACGGGATCGCGCGATGGAAGCGCATTACTGCCGATGTCCTGCTATGGGATGGCACTGGCCCTGTGCGCCATGCTTCGCCAGGAAAGAACAGGCAGGGTCAGCAACGGCATGGTGGGGATCAGGTTCTCGCATGGATCACGCGCAGCGATGCCGCTCAGATTGCCGAGCTTGAGGCACGCGGCATCCACATTGGCGAGATTGAAGACGGTATGATCCGGTCCAAGGGGCTGGGTGCCAACTGCGTCCCCCCCCTTTCAATTGTCGTGGACCCGGCCGGCCCTCACTTCGATCCCGCGCAGGCCAGTTCGCTTGAGACTATCCTGCAAACCGCGAGCATTGATGATGATCTCCTGACCCGGGCTCAGGCTCTGCGTGACCGACTGGTAACTAGCGGCATCAGCAAATACGAACAGGACAGCGAACGCCCCCAAACGATCGCACGATCCGATGGACGCCGCCTGGTTCTCGTCACAGGCCAGGTGGAGGATGATCGATCCGTGCTTTGTGGCGGTGCCGGCCTCGATAATCTGGAACTGGTGCGCAGAACCCGGCTCGCCGAGCCAGACGCATGGATCATCTTCAAACCTCACCCCGATGTGGAGGCAGGCCATCGCAAGGGGATGGTTCCCGATGCCCGCGCCTTGGAATATGCGGACGAGATCGACCGCACGTCCTCAATCGCAGCACTGCTGGACCGTATCGACGCCATTCATGTACTGACGTCACTTGCGGGTTTTGAGGCACTCATGCGGGGGATAGAGGTGACGACGCACGGCGTTCCATTCTATGCTGGCTGGGGCCTTACGCGCGATCTGGGGCCTGTTCCGGCGCGGCGCACGCGGATACGCAATCTTGACGAATTGGTGGCTGCTGCGCTTATCCTTTACCCACGCTACGTCGATCCGGTGACACGCCTGCCGTGCAGTCCCGAACTGCTGGTAGAACGCATCGCCAGTGGAAAAGCAGAAGTAAGATCGCCGCTTATCGGCCTCCGTGAATTCCAGGGGCGACTCAACCGGCTATTCAGATGGACCAACTGGCGATGAAACCGCTCATGCTAGCGCCCTCCGAGCGCCGATTTTTGTTTCTACAAGGGCCTCCCGGTCCATTTTTCCGCGAACTGGGCGCGGAGATGTCGCTGCGCGGCGTGGATGTTCACCGTATCAACCTGTCCGGCGGTGACCACCGCGACTGGCCTGACGGATCGAGCGACTATCGCGGCTTGATGCGGGAATGGCCGCTGCATTTCGACCGCTACGTGCAAGAACACGCCATCACCGACATCGTGCTGTACGGCGACTGCCGTCCGATGCACATGCGCGCTGCCCGGCTGGCCCGTTTGCGCGGCATCCACATTCACGTTTTCGAAGAAGGCTACATTCGCCCGGATTGGATGACGCTGGAACGGGACGGTGTGAACGGCAATTCTCTTTTCGATCGGGATCCGCAAGCCGTACTTGCCGCAGCAGCCCAACTTCCGCCAATTCCCGACCTGCCGACGATTACAGCATCGTTTAACCGTCGGGCACGCGACAGCTATCAGCACTATCGCAGCGTGCTGTCTGGTCGCTTGCTGCTGCGCTACCCATTTTACCGCACGCACCGCCAAGGGTCCCTAGTTGTAGAAGGCCTCGGCTGGATACGCCGCTTCGTGATGCGCAGCCGGCGCGCCAGGCAGGCCAACGAAACCCTGCGAGAACTGCCCGGCAAGCGATACTTCCTGTTTCCGCTGCAACTCACCGGTGATTACCAGATTCGATCGCATTCGCCGTTTCTTTCCATGAGCATGGCGCTTGAGTACGTCCTGGCGAGCTTCGCTCGCCACGCCCCTCACGATACCGTTCTCTTGGTCAAGGAACATCCGCTTGACGTAGGTTTTCGCAATTGGCGAAGCACGATACGGCGCCGTAGCGTGCACTATGGACTTCAGGGCCGCGTCCTGCATATCGACGGTGGCGAGCTTCAGAAACTGTGCGAGAATTCCGCTGGCATGGTTTGCGTGAACAGTACTTCGGGCACGCTGGCGCTATCCGCCGGCACTCCAGTGATCGTACTGGGCGATGCAATCTACGACGTGCCGGGCATCACGCACCAGGAGTCCTTGGACAGGTTCTGGGCAAACCCAGAATTACCGGACATGGAGCTTTACGAAGCCTTCAAGAAAGTCCTGCACGACAAATGCCTGGTGCGTGGCGGGCTAGCCAGTGAATCCGCAACCAGCATCCTAATTCAAGGCAGCGTCGAACGCTTGCTTGCTCCCGTGCTTGCTCCTGGCGAACAGGCCATCCGGCGCAAGGGACGCAGATCGTCAATGCAAAACCAGTAAACTGCAGAGGCGCGTTTTACCCCACCAGACCGGGCATTAGGCTTAGGATGAGGGCTCCAAATTCGCATCTGGCAAATGCCCTCGGGCACGGAGATAGCGAAACATCCAATTGACCAGCGGGTTTGACCAGCCCGAGTTGGTGGCAAAGTCACGCTGCAGCGTCGCATGATGCACTTCGTGTGCTTCCGGGGTCATCAGCAGCCCCACTTTCCTGAACCCATCGACGAACCATGGATTTTCAGCGCGATGAAGCGTGCCGTGGAAATATTGCGCGAACGCGCCGCCGATCAGGAACGTGCCGATCCCCGCCATCACCCAGCCAGGCACAGGCCAGAGGAATGCCGCCACGTTTGCCATGACCGAAATGGGCAGTGCGGCCGCTATCACAGAAGAACCGATCAGGCGCCAGAGCGATCGCCGCCCGAGGGCGTCGGGTCGAGGATGGTGATTCTTGAAATCATAAGATATCCGCTCGAACGCATTCAAGCGCTTCATCCGCTCCCGAAACATGCGCTGATACTCTTCGGATTCACGCGATCCCTCATAATGAAAGAGGGTATCCAACTCCATGCCGGGGCGGCATGCTCGATAGTCCATGTACATATGAACGACGCCGGACAGCAGATCGGCAAGATACCATGCGACAAGTACCGCGACGATACCAAGCACGTGCGGGTCCGCAGCCGCAAGCACGAGATTGATACCAAGCGATGCGAGAAAAACCCATAGCAACAGTTTCTGCGAGAACACAAAAAATCCAGTCTTCTTCAGTCAGAACCGAGCGTTAATGCACTGTCCTTTAGCGCAAGCCCGTACATTTAACGCAATCCGTACTCCTGCGGAACCGGCTTGCCAATCGGTCCAGCCGGTTGCTAGGCGGCGATGGTCGGAATCTGCCGGCATTTCGGTAGAACGAGTAGTTGATCCCCACGTCGCCAAATCGGCCTGAGCGGCCCTATCTCCTGGATGTAAGCCGCCTGATATGGCGCTTGTGGCGCGGCCGACTGCCGACCGGCATCGACCGCGTCTGCCTCGCTTATCTGGACGAATTTGCTGATCGGTCACTGGCAATGCTCCAATGGGGCGACAGGAGAATTGTTCTTGGTGCAGGCGCCAGCAGCGCACTATTCGTATTGCTGAGGAACGGCGGCGCAACCCGTCTAAACAAGAAGCGCCTTGTCACATTACTTGCTCGCGCAATTCCACATTCCATCATCCGCCCCACAAACGTGTCAGGTCTCATCTATCTGAACGTTGGGCACACGGGCCTCAATTCGGCCTCTCTCGGCAACTGGCTGAAGCGTCAGCGTCTGCGCGCAGTTTACCTCATTCATGACCTTATCCCCATCACGCATCCGGAATATTGTCGATCCGGGGAAGCCGAAAAGCACGCCGTACGCATGCGCACGGCCTTGCGCAGCGCAAGCGGGATAATCGTCAATTCGGCATCGACTGGCGACGAGCTTGCCACGTTTGCACGCAGCGAAGGCTTACCTGTCGCTCCGATATTGGTGGCCCATCTAGGGATCGAAACTTTACCGGAATCCGGCAAATCCTCACCTTCGCCGCGGCCCTATTTTTTGAGCATTGGAACAATCGAAGGGCGCAAAAACCATATTCTGCTGCTTCGGCTGTGGGCCAGACTGCGCGCGAACCTGGCTCAGTGTGCACCCGATCTCATTTTGATCGGCCAGCGCGGCTGGGAAGCAGGTGAGACCTTTGCCCTACTTGATGGCCCCCAACATGCCCATGGCAAGATAATAGAGTTGAGCCACTGCAGCGATGCCGAGCTCGCTGCATGGATAGATCACGCGCAGGCGCTGCTGATGCCAAGCCATGTGGAGGGATTTGGCCTTCCCGTCCTGGAAGCCCTAGCCAGGGGCACCCCGGTAATCGCAACGGATCTTCCGGTTTATCGGGAGATCGCCCAAGCCATTCCACTGTTGATTGATCCCAGTGACGAAGACGCGTGGCTCCAGGCTATTGTGGAATACACCGCCGATGGCCCTACAAGGGAAAAGCAGCGCCGCTTGGCTGCCTCATACCAGCCGCCGGACTGGCCCCGCCACATGAACCGCGTCCACCCTTGGCTGGCCACATTATGACAGGGCAAATGGCGTTGCCTAAAGAAGCAACTTGAACTGCTGATTGGCAAAGCAAGGCTTCGCGGAAACCTGCTTCGTCAGCGTGGCATGAAGCTCTGCACGCTGCTTTGCAAATTTTCCCTGCTCGTCCTTGGACGCGGGTCTCGCATGAAGAGATACGATAACGTCGATGCCATCGTCTCCCATGACCAGGCTCTTGGGGGCCGTTGTTATGGCAATTCCGTCAGAGGGAAAAGTGATGCCTCGTGCCAAAGCCCCCTCGACCGGAAACGGTACGTAACGCGGCTTGCTGTCGATCAGACCAATCGATGCCGCTGCGCCTCCGCCGATGTTCCGTTCAACCCGAACACCTGCCGACTGCAGCGAATACCAACGCGTTGAAAACAGCGGACCTGCACCCTCATCCGGACGAAGATCAACGGCAACCCTTGTGCACTGTACATCAGGAGTGAGCATGATCGCGCTTCCTTCGGACCCGCTCATTAGCTTTGCGCGAAGGGTGAATGGGATTATTGCTGCGGTCGCCCCTTTGACGTCCATATTGACCGCCATGGCCTGACTTAGACGGGAGCCAAGCAGATAGGCGCGAAACTTTGCTCGGGCATCAATGGCAGCATCCAGTTCACCTGTCAGGCCAAGGCCGTTGCGCCACTGCAATCCAAGCGGCGTGAACGTCAGGGTGCCCACCGCGAAGTCCTGCGACGCCGGAGACACAGCGAAGCTGACGTCACCCACGATTTTATTGCTGACAAGATTTGTCTTGAGCATCATTCCACTCGCCTCGGTGATGGCAGCCCGTATGGTGTAACTACCTTCTGGAGCAGCCCCCTCCGCTTCGCCGCCGCGTTCTGGCTCGATCACGGAAAGTATAGGTGCAATGGGAATATGGGCTTCGGCATTTCCCGACGTCCGCTCAAAGGGCGCCAAACGGGCCTTCGTCGCAAGGGCACGTTGATCCAAGTTTGACAGCTCGGGCCCAGCCGTTTGCAGCAACGATGGCGAGGACACCGCCTCTCGCAGCCCACCAAGAAGCCATACCCCGCTTGATACGATCAGAAGCTGATCGGTTGAAATCTCCTCTTGAAAGGAGCCTCCATCAACCTGCGCGCTAAGCCTGTAATGACCACCTGCGGGAAAACTGCCCTCAAGCGTGGAGACAATGCCGGACGACATCTCGATTGGCACTGACAGGGCCGGGATCGGAATGACGAAATCACGCCCCATCCTTTCCACAAGATGCGTTGCAACAACTTGCGACAGCATTTCTGTTGCTCCAACGTTAAGCGGCCCCCAACGGATGGCGGGCGTAAATTCCGTCGGGATAAGACGAAAGCCAAGTGTCTGTGAACTGCGCTGCCCAACATGAACCGGCAGCACTTCTGCCGTCCCCGTGAAGCGGACCGTGGCATCCCCCCACCACTGCGTCCTGTTTTCAGATACATAGGTGACATCCATTTCAACGCGTGCGCGAAGCAGGAACTCAGCAGGATAAAATTCCAGTTTTCGTATCGTCGCGACCAGATAACCGTCAGGTCCGCGCGGTCCAATGTCGCCAAATGGCAGCCTGTAGGTCGTCCCGGCGATCGTACCGGCAATGTCCTGCAGCGCGGTTGCCGGAATGAACAAGCGAACGGGCCATTTGTCGGGCGCGGAACCCAATTCTAAGATTTGATCCGCACTGGCAACCGCGGCAGCGCGATCCTGCGGCGATACCGACAGGGGAACGGTGCGTTGGGCCGTAACCCAAAGCCAGCCGTAACCCGCGCCCAAGACCACTATGATCAAGCCAACAACTATCGCCAGAATTCGCGGCACAATGACCCCCATTTTCCGTTAGTGGCGATTATCCCCAGCACCAGTCTGCATGGCCATCCAGCCAAACCGGGTTACACATCGTCGTCACCAACGCTTCCCCCCTCACCCTCCAAGCGGTTGATCGCACGCACGTCCTTTGCCATAAACTTCAGCCGCACACCGACACCACATTCGTTGTCTTCGGGCAGGAACACAGCGCCACCCTTCTCCAGTGCGCCTTGCAACCGAGCTTTGGCGTCATCTCCCGGATCGAAGATTCCTCCCTCGAAATCTGCGAGTTCCTTTTCCCCTATCTGTGCGAGCCGCGCGACATGATCGCGAGGCCACTTCACCAGCGCCCGGGCGGCCCGAGCCAACGATCCGGTAATTGGCAAGTCTGATCTCCTTCGCCGTTCGGGGCAGTCGTAAGGATCGCCTGACACCATATCGCATTAAACGATCATGGTGCGACCCGATCTTCCAGATTCATCGTCCACGTTGCCAAAACCTCCCCATCAAGGGGATTTTCGATCCGCACTTCGTTGAGCGACATCGCGATCACACAAGCGGGCCGTTGTTCTATGCCCAGAGGCTGGGCGCATTCGATGCTCTGCCCGCCGGGCAAGTGATCGATGCGGCCTTTCAGGCGGAGGCGAAAGCCCATCCTGGGGTCAAAGCGTTCAGGCGCCATACGTTTGACGATTTCGTAAGGCCGATCGCCGCGCCGCGCCTGTTTCATGTCGCTGGGCAGAACTTCAGCAAGTGCCAGAGTCCGCTCGACCGGCAGCTCTGGCGGGATTTCCGGCTCCGGCTCGTTCATGGGCGTGACAGGGGCCAACGGTATTTGCTGACTGGTCGCAACTGCCTGCGGGCAGCTTTCCGATGATGTCCAAGGGTGACTTACCCAGAAACCCTGAAGAGCCGGCGCCGTGCCATCGGGGGAGGCAAGTGCGCCCCAATTGCTGCCATCCAACCGGACCGGTGCTACATGGATGCGCAGCGTCTGCTTGTCCGCATCGTAACGCCAGTGAAGCGGGGTTGAACTGGCCGGCGGCGCATCGCCTTCACAGCCGAACGGGATCACAAGATCGAACCTCCGTCCGGCAAGGTCACCGCCCCCGACCGCCGGCGGCAGGCCCAAAGCAAGGGCATCGGCAGCCCGCGTGCCTATCGCCAGGATGTCAGCACGATCCAGCACACCTAACGGTTCCGCTGCGGACGGACTCGCGACGGGCATAGGCGCCGGAGCGGATGCCTCGGGTTCTGTACGCGGCAGCGTCGTTCTGCCAATTAAGAAACCGGCGCCCACCAACAGCGTTGCTGCCAACAGGCCGCCCGCGATTGCAAGGCGGCTACTCATCAGGCTCGGCTCATGCATTCGGATTAGATAGCAAATCCTGTCATTTGCTCCACCCTAATTACCACATTTTAGCAAGTTTGCGTTGACAGCACAGTGCGTCCATCGGAGGCAGTGCGGGCGATGACGATTGATCAAATAATCACATTGGTGGTTCTCACAGGCGTCGTGGGCATGTTGATTTGGGGCCGGGTGAGGCCCGATGTCGTTGCCTTAACCGGCGCAGCAACACTGCTCATGACCGGCGTGGTGCGCCCGGTTGACGTACAGGGCGCGTTTGCCAGCCCAGCGATCATCGCCCTCGCCTCTCTTTTCGTCATTGCCTACGCGCTTGAGCTTTCCGGCTTGCTTGATCGCGCCATCACCCGCGGCGTCGGCCTGTGCAGGTCCTTGGGCACCAAGGGCATGTGGCTTCTGCTATCAATGATTGGTGGCCTGTCCTGTTTTCTGAATTCAACCCCGATCGTGGTTCTGGGCGCGCCGGTCATCCGCGACGTCGCGATTGCGCTTAAAGAATCACCAAAGCGGTATCTGATGCCGCTTTCCTACATCACCGTGTTGACGGGTTGCACGACACTAATCGGTACTTCGACCAACCTTCTTGTTGACGACATGGCCAGCGTGGCCGGTCAGGCGCGCTTCGGCCTTTTTGAGATCACGCCGATCGGCCTACCCATCGCGCTGGCTGGCGGGCTTTACCTGTTCCTTGTCAGCGGACGGCTGTTGCGCGGACATGAGGATGAGCCGCGCGAAGGCGATCCCGGGCGGGTTGATCCACTGCTTGCAGCCGGCGGCCAAGTCGGTGATGCCAGCCTGTTTGCAGCAAAGCAGCCACTGCAGCCAGTCAAGGCGATCACGGGCCTTGCCGTGTTCGCCGGGACGATCATTCTGGCTGCATTGAATGTTGCGCCGATCGCTGCGACAGCATTGAGCGGCGCCGTTCTGCTCATCCTGCTGCGGGTCATCAGCCCGGACGAAGCCTATCGCGGGCTGAAGCCCGAAATCCTTATTCTGATCGCCGGCATGGTGGTGATCGGCATCGCGATGGAAGAAAGTGGGCTTGCCGGGCTGCTTTCACAGACGCTCATCAATAGCGTGCATGATCTCAGCCCGCTGGTCGCGCTTATCGTACTTTATCTCGTGACGATGGTGCTGACAGAGCTTCTTTCGAATGCGACGGTCGCAGTGCTGGTGACGCCTATTGCGGTGGCGCTAGCGGAAAGCCTTGCAGTAAGCCCGCGCCCCTTCCTCGTGGCTGTAATGATGGCTGCAAGCGCCGCCTTCGCCACCCCTTTTGGCTATCAGACGAATGTGATCGTCTACCAGATGGGCGGATATCGTTACATGGACTTTGTCCGCATCGGCTTGCCACTTAATCTGATCACCTGTGTTGTCGCCATCGTGGCGATTCAGGTATTCTTCCCCTTCTGACGAACCCATAGCAGCACTCTCGCGAGAGCTTTCCCCAGTGATTCATGGCGGGCGCGGTCTCGCCCAAAACCCGTCTTGGCGGTTTCGCGCATAATTTAAAACGATGCAGGAGCCTAATGTGGCTGCTGCGCCCAAAAAGTCACTCGACTACGCCCCTGGGGCTTGATATTGAAACGCCATTGGGAACAAATTGGCCGCCGAACCGAGTCGGTGTAGCTATAAAATCAGAGGATGCCGGGAGCATGGCGCTAACGTCGATCAACATGAGCCCGCGAATGGGTTCCGAGATAACGATCAGCAAGGCTGAACTCGTTAGCGGCGAGCACGCCGGAGAGCTTCGCCAGTTGTTGGATCAACGCGGTGTTCTGCTGTTCCGCGGCCTCGCCCCTGATGACGACGAACTGCGTACCATTGCACGCACGCTGGGCGACCTTCGTATTGGCGCGGCAAAGCGGGGCGCGGACGGCAAGGTTCTAACCGAAGGCGACGAGGGCCTGCTGAAGGTCTCGCTCGATCCAGAAGTGAACCCTGAGTACGCCCGGTTCCTGCTCGGCAATCACCTGTGGCACATGGACGGAACCTACGAAGAGGTTCCGCCGCTCGCCACGCTGTTCACACCCTATCGCCTTTCAAAGACCGGCGGCGACACGTGTTTTGCCAACACCTACGCTGCCTACGAAGACCTCCCTGAGGCTGAGAAGACCGGGCTGGAAAAGCTGCGTGTCGTGCACACCATGCAGTCTGCGTTGTTCCCTGTCATGCGGGATTGCAGCGCAGAACAATTCGCCGTCTGGACCAGCTATCCGCAGCGCTCGCACCCGCTGGTTTGGCATCACCGTTCGGGCCGCAAGTCGCTCGTTCTCAGCACCTCATGCGCCTACATCGAAGGGATGCATCCTGCCGAAAGCCATGACCTGCTCCAGCGGCTGATGGTCCACACTGCGCAGGAAAAATACGTCTATCGCCACAAGTGGCATGTGGGCGACCTGGTCATCTGGGACAACACCGGCGCGATGCACCGCGTTATGCCCTTCGACAAGGAAAGCGGCCGCGAATTCCACCGCTGCACCCTGAACGGCGAAGAACCCATCACTGCGCCCGGCCAAAAGCAGGTCTCCGCGTAATCATCACATAAAATTATTGGAGAGAACGATCATGCAAGTCGGCATTCACATGGGTTACCAGAACCTCCGCGGCGAAAGCGATATGGATTTCTTCCGCCGCGAGACGCAGTTGATGGTCGAAGCCGAAGCCATGGGCTTCGATTTTGCGGCCTGCGTTGAACACCACTTCACCGACTATGCTGCTTGCCCCGATCCGCTGCAGGCGCTCACGTGGGTGGCCGCCAAGACCAAGACGATCAAGCTGATGCCGGCAGCGGTGATCCTGCCGTGGAATGATCCCGTCCGCGTGGTTGAAAAGACGGCGATGCTCGACTCGCTCAGCGAAGGCCGCGTGATCCTTGGCATGGGCCGCGGCGCTGCCCGGCGCGAGTTCAACGGCTTCCGCAAGGACATTGCCGACAGTCGCGAGTTGTTCGACGAAGCCGCGCTCATCATCATGGACGGCCTGGAAACTGGGACAGTCAAGGCTGACACCAAGCACTTCCAGCAGCCTGAAGTAGAAATCCGCCCTCGTCCGGAAAACTGGTCGCGCGAACGGATGCTCATGGTCAGCATGTCGCCGTCGTCGGCGGAAGTTGCGGCCGACTATGGCCTCAAGGCCCTGCGCTTCAGTCAGGGTGACTGGTCGCACTCGATGAAGGAAATCAACGCTTACCGCTCCACCTTCGAGGCAAAGCACGGGCGCAAGGCCCCACCCTTTGTCATTTCGGATTTCGTGGTCTGCGTCGACACCGACGAGGAAGTCGCCGAATACACCGACGAATACTTCGCGAAACAGTTCTACCAGGTTGCCAACCATTATGAATGGGGCGGTGATCACTTCAAGAACATGCCATCTTACGCCACATATGTCGCACTCGGCGATGCCATGAATGCGGCCGGTGGCCCCGAAAAAGCCTACAAGGACTATATTGGTGGCAACCTAATCGGAACCCCCGAACAGATTCTCGAAAAGCACGCCATGCGTGTTTCTACCGTGGGCGACTATGAGATCATCGCCAACTTCAGCTACGGCGGCATGTCGTATGAGCGCGTCTACGACCAAATGAAGCGCTTTGCCGACAAGGTCATGCCGACGCTCAAGGAAAACATCCCAGTCGCGGCATAATTAGAAAACGCAGCCCTCTCCGCAGTTTCATTAGCGGAGAGGGTATAGGGAAGAGGATCACGAATGACAGAGATCTCCGGGCGCACAGCCGTCGTCACCGGTGGCGGCAGCGGCATAGGCATGGGATTGGCAAAGGAATTGGCCCGGCAGGGTGCGAAGGTAGCGGTTGCCGACATCATGCTCGCCAATGCAGAGAAGGTCGCGGCGGAGATTACGGCCAGCGGCGGAACAGCGATCGCCGTGGAATGCGATGTTTGCGAACGCGGCTCCATCGCAGCCATGAAGGCAAAGGTTAATGAAGAACTGGGCCCCGTGCAGTTGCTCTTCGCCAATGCGGGCGCCACATCCTTCGATGCGCTGATGGACATGTCGGATGCGGACGTCGACTGGATACTGCAGGTCAATCTGCACGGTGTGATGAACACAACCCGCGCGTTCCTGCCCGACATGATCGCCGCTGGCGAAGGACACATCTGCGCGACGGCTTCCATGGCAGGGCTGCTACCCGGCTGGATTCCGGTCCATGCTCCCTACTCCGCAGCCAAGGCGGGCATAATCGGCCTGATGATGAACCTCTCACTGGAACTGGCGGAGCACAACATCCACACCACGTCCTACTGCCCCGGCGGGGTTGCAACGGGCATGAAAGTAAACAACGCACGCTATCGTCCGGCCAAATTCGGTGGCCCGGGTGAAGGGGAAGTGCATGTGGGCGATGCGTCGGAAACCGCCACGAACATGGCATTTTACACACCCGATGCAATTGCACCGATGGTGCTCAAGGCTGTGCGCAGCAACCGTGCATTCGTTTTCGATCACCCTGACCAGCGCGCGGAATTCCGGCGGACCTACTCGAACATTGTCGAAGCCTGCTATGACGACGCAGACGCATGGCACAGCGAACATGGTACACCCGAGACGAACCCGCATGGAGCCATGCTCGTCATTGAGTAAGATCACTTGCTGACCAGCAAAGTGCGCCTATTGACCGGGACCTGATCGTTCGATTTGGCCCCGGCTGCGCGTGCAACGCGCAATCCGTGAATACGGCGCACGCAATACTTACCGTACTGCTTTCGACATTTGACAACACAAAGCTGATCCGCGAGATCGCAGGCTCTTGGGTCAGGCTTATCCACCTCATCCCTCGGTCAATTTTGGGAAACAAAGAACATGTCTAAATGCGCAATGCATGAACGGATCCTCGACCTTATTCAGGCGGAAGGCGTTGACACGCTATTCGGCATTCCCGACCCAAGCTTCTTCGGCATGTTCATTGAGGCAGAAAAACGCGGGATGGAGGTTGTCTCACCTCACCACGAACAAGCTGCAGCACTGACGGCAGACGGTCATTTCCGCATGACCGGCAAACCAGCCGTTTTGTGCATTAACAAGGGCCCCGGCGTTGCCAACATTGCCGCTGGCGCAAACTTTCTGCGCAAGGAAAACGTCCCCGCCGTATTTATCATGGGCCAGCGCCAGCGTTTTTACGAACAGCGCGTCCGCCGCGGCAAGATGCAGTATATGAGCCAGCCGCCAATGTTCGAAGGGGTTATGAAGTATGTCGGCATCATTGAATATCCAGAACAGACCGACGAAATCTTCCATGAGGCCTTCCGTCAGGCTTTGAGCGGCACCCCCGGCCCCGTCTATGTGGAGCTTCCGCTTGGCGTGATGCAGGCCAAGTTTGATCGCACCCCGGCTCCGCTGCCGCATCGCTATCGCCTTGTTCGCCAGCGCGCGGATGACCTTTCGATCGCCGAAGCAGTCGACGTGCTGAAGACTGCCAAGAATCCCGTACTCCTACTCGGTCAGGGCTGTTTCGTTAGCCGCGCCCACGTAGCGGTCGCGGAATTGGCGGCAAAGCTTTCATGCCCCATTCTTTCCACCAACGCTGTTGAAGCCGTGCTGCCGGGCATGGAAGATCGCACGTTTGCCTACAGTTCCGAGGCAGGCACCAAAATTGCTGCGCAGTCCGACGCCGTTCTGGCAATCGGAACGGAAATTGGCGAAGCGCTCAACTATGGACGCGGCCACGCCTGGAAAGATGGCGATGCCAGCCGCAAATGGATCTATGTTGAGCGCGATGCGCTTGCGATGGGTGTCAACCGTCCAATCGACGTTCCGCTGGTGGGCGATCTGCGCGATATCGTGCCGCAACTCACTGACGCTCTGGGTAGCTTCAAACGCGATCTGCCTGCGGCCCTGCCCGAATGGACTCGTATCCGCGAAGACGTGAAGCAGGCATTGATGGATGCCGTACCCACAACCTCGCAGCCAATCCACACGGGACGCCTGGCCATTGAGGCGACAAAGGTTCTGCCCGACGATGCGATCCTTGTCCGCGATGGCGGCGCATCAAGCATGTGGTTCTCTGCCCTGCTGCAGTGGACGCCCCGCGATGCAATGTGGAGCTCCAACTGGGGCGCAATCGGCAATGGCCTGCCCATGGCTCTCGGCGCGCAGCTCGCCGTTGGCGACAAAAAACGCGTTGTTCTATTGACCGGCGACTCTGCCTTCCTGTTCCATATCTCGGAGCTTGAAACTGCCGCTCGCAAGAACCTGCCCCTCATCTGCATCGTGGCCGTAGATCACGCCTGGGGTATCGAAGCTGCGTCCTACAAGGCGAATTTTGGCGAGAACACACCCACGCCGGAAGCGCGCTGGGGCAATGCCGTCCGCCTCGACAAGACAGCAGAAAGTTTTGGCGCACACGGCGAGTTCGTAGATCGTGCAGAGGATATCGGCCCAGCAGTGGAGCGCGCTTTGGCATCCGGCAAACCGGCAGTCATTCACGTTGAAGTCGACCCTGCCGGCAACAGCACATTCAACGGCATTCCGGGTTTCCTGGAATTCCGGAACTGGTTCGGCGAAGAAGGCGACTTTCTTGGTGTACCGGGCGCAGCCCCGGCTCCAGTAACCGGATCGGGCGGCTCGACCGAAAACAGCAGCGGATACTAAGCTGACCTGGCGGGTTCGGCCTTTCATGGTCGGACCCGCCGCAATTTGACGCTGCGCGACTGAAAGGTCGCTTGCCTCTCAATAATCAGGGCGGCAGCAGCGTGCGACGCCGGGCTCAACTGAGTAGCCGCCTCGCGTATTTGATCAGTCCTGATCTAAAGGCCCGCCACCTCAGAACTCGCGCACCCCAAAAGCAAGCGAGGGTAGCCACAGCGCCCTGCGCCACTGCCCCATATGAGATGAACGTCAACGACGCGCGGGCGATCTTCTCTGCCTGCCGGCGTGCCGCTTCGCCACCTCCCGCACGGTAACATCTGGTGCTGCATCCCCCTCGGCAGGCGAATATTTACGACGGCGCTCTCTGTGCGGGCGATGACTTCGATCCGGGAGATTTCCTGATCTCCTTATGGAGTCCAGAAGGAGATCCTATCGATCGCTCCCTCGCTATCTGCGTCCCTTTGCCGCAACACGCCGAAGGTCGGGCACTTACCCCAAAAACGACAACAGCGCGTGATCCATCGATCACACGCTGCTGCCAATTCAACGCCCGGATGACATCAGCCATCACCTGGCCAACCCCATCCGGGTGTGTTGCTTGATGCTACGAAATCAGAAGCGGAACCCGAATTCCACGCCGTAGGTCACCGGTGCGTTCCAGCTCGCTCCCAGGCCGAAGCTATTATACTGCACGGCAGTAAGATGACGATCGTTCGTCAAATTATCGCCCCAGATAGCGACGGTGTAGCTGTCGCTCGGGTCGGTCCACTGCACGCGCGCCGTCGCAATTTCATAGGCCTTCTGCGGGAACTGTGTGCCCGATGGGCCAAAGTAGAACTTCGACGTGTAATACAGATTACCCGAGAACCGCAGTTCACCACCGGCCAGATCGGTGCGATAGCTCGCTCCGATGTTCCCGGTAAACTCTGGCGTGCGCTGCATCGGTACGTCTGTCAGCGTTGTACCGGTTGGGATCACAAACGCGGCCCCTGCGCATGCAAGCGGATCATCGCAGCGCACGTAGACCGGCGCGTTGTCGAAGTTCTTGTAACGAGCATGGGTCCAAGACGCGCCCGCATTAATTTCAAACTGCGATGTCACGCGGATACGGGCTGAACCTTCAACGCCGTAGATCTCGGAGTTGGCGGCGTTGGTGATCTGGGCGCGCCCATCGCCAAGAAAGCTCGAAACCTGCAGGTTCTTGTAATCGTAGTAGAAAGCTGCGCCTTCGAGAGACAGCATGCCATTGCTGAATTTTGCACCGACTTCAAAGGCGTCAACCTGTTCAGGCTTGATATCGTTGCAGACGAAATTCGGTGGGTTCTGGCATGTGCCGCCCGCATCAATAACCGCCGCCTTGTAGCCCTGCGTATAAGAAGCATAGATACTGGTCTGATCGGTCGGCTTGTAGCGCAGGACAAAGCGCGGCGTAACCTTGTCGTTCTTGATGGATGGGATCGGGAATGTTTGAACCAATCCCGGCACACCATTTGTCGCGGGTCCCCGAACGTAATTGGCGTTCGTGACAGTGTCGTGCGCATAACGGGCGCCCGCCGTCACGAAGAGCTGCGGCGTCAGTTCATAAGTGGCGTCGATAAAGGCCGCATAGCTTTTGGTCGTCGTGCTGGATCCACCCAGCCGGTTCGGACCATCGGGCGCGCGAAACGCGCCAAAGTTGTCGAGGAAGGTTTGGTAACGGTCCTTGTTGCTGAAGTAGAAAAGCCCTGCCGTCCACTGCAGCGGGCCACCGGCCTTCGAGTTTAGCAGTAATTCCTGGCTGACGGTGCTGTTTTTCACCGGAATGCCGAGGTTGAAGATCGGCAGAGCCGTACCGTCAAGATCCTGAGACTGGTTGACGTCTTCCGTGCGGTACTGCGAGTACGACGTCAGATCAGCAAACCCAAGGTCGATTTCAAGCGTTGCCTGCACATTGTGCGACTGCATCTCCAGGATGCTCTCGCGGTTCATTGCGACCAGATCGGGATCCGTAACATAATCCACCCCGAAAACTGCGCCAGGACCAGTGCCAACACCCAGAACCGGGTCGACATATGTGTTGTAGGTCACTGGGCGCGGATCGTCCTGTTCGGAGTACATGTAGCGCAGAAGCAGAGAGCCCACGTCACCGATGTCAAACTTCAGGCCAGCGCGTACAGAATAGGAATGGTGCTCAGCGACCTTATCGTCATCGTTTACGATATTGGTCTGGAAGCCCTTGCCATGGCGGAATAGCCCTTCGATATCGAAGGCCACACCCGGTGCGATCCCGGTCGTGCCGTAGAACTGTGCCGACACCTCGTTGAAACGACCGTAGTTCAGCTTGAACTGCCCCTCGGTGTCCTCGCTCGGCTGCGCCGTCTGGATCAGGATAGCGCCACCCGTGGTGTTGCGACCGAACAAAGTGCCCTGGGGCCCCTTAAGGACCTGAACGCTTTCGACATTCATGAGCTGGCTGTTGGTCGCCAGCGGGTTCGGTGAATAGAAGCCGTCGATGTAGATACCAACGTTACCGCCGCCGCCGGAGGTGGTGACTGCGGTGCCGATGCCGCGAATGGTGGGCTGGGTAAAGCTACCTGCGCTGTCAAAGCGAAGCGACGGCGTCATCTTTGCGATGTCGGACAGGTCGCGCGCGTTAGCTGTTGTCAACTGTGAAGCGTCAAGGCTTGTCACGGTGATTGGCACGTCCACCGAACGTTCAGCGCGGCGCTGGGCAGTTACCACAATTTCGCCGTTTCCGGTCGCTTCCGCAGCTGGCAACGTTTCATCAGCCACCTGTGCCATTGCAGAGGCCGGCAAGGCTGCCAATACGATGGAAATTGTAACTGCAGACACCCCACTGCAGGTAGTAAACTTAGACATTCTTACCTCCCTTTATTTCTAGGAGGTGCCCCACACCATCAGACCGTTTCTGGCAAGGTCGGGTTCGTGCGCTTTTTCAGTTTGTTAAAGCTATGTGTCCAACGGGCAACGCAACGGTATGAGATGCGATTGCCGAACGTCGGGGCTATCAATCGACAGCCGGCAAGCTGCAACTGAATTCAGGCGCAGCCTATTCAGCAGGGTTGGTGCAATAACCTTCAGGAGCGGCATGCGATCGTTCCGGCGCGTGCGAATTCCTGTTCCCCAATCCTTTCAGGAAAAGCTGCGCAACGATTGCTGCGGTCGGGCCTTCGTCCAGACGTGGCTGTGTGAACTGACGGTTTCCCATTCCAAACAGGCATGCAAGCAGCAGTTCAGCGGCACCTTCAACCTCGCCATCTTCCATATCCGGCTGGAGCAACTTCACGAGCGTGCGAAGCTGTTCGCGAAATTCAGTGCAAACGGTGCTGATCACCTCGGCTACTTCCGGATTGCGGTGCCCTTCTGCGACAATTTCGTGGTTAAGAGCATCCACGCGTCTCGATAGCCACTGAAAAACCAGCCGCTCGACTACCTCTGCACCAAAGGCAGCGCCGGTACGGACCTTCTCAATCTCAGAGCGCAATTGCTCAAGTGTCTGTGCAGTGTCATCATCAACAATAGCGCGTATAATCGCGGATTTATTGGCAAAGCAGCGATATATGCCCCCCACACTGACCTGCGCGTCTTCGGCAAGATCCGCGATCGCCGTTCTGTGGAAGCCCCGCTCGGAAAATAGCTGCTTGGCGGACGCAATCACGCGCTCCCGAGCAGACGGTTTATGCTGCAACGCAATATCCCCTCAAACAAGCCCAATCTTCGCTTGCGCCGCCTTCGCACGACGCCTACTGACGCGCAAGCGGAATGAACGTTCATTCCGGCCTAAAACTACTGCCCCCAGGTGAACAAATGACATCTTACTTCCGCGTGCTTCCTTTGGGCATACTTGCCCTTCTAGCGGCCTGCGGAGGAGATGAGCCACCCACGCAACAGCCCCGGAAAGTCGGCGTGGTTATCGTGCAGCAAGAGCCCGTAGTGCTTACTGCAGAACTGCCTGGACGAATCTCTGCGGTGGAAGATTCAGAAGTTCGTCCACAAATCAACGGGATAGTAAAACGCCGCCTCTTCACCGAAGGGTCAATGGTCCAGGCCGGGCAGGTTCTGTATGAGATTGAAGACGCTGCATATCGGGCCACACTGGGCATCGCGCAGGGCAACCTGGCTCGGGCACAAGCGTCGACTGAGGCAACGCGGCTTCAGGCCGAGCGGTACCGCAGCCTTATCGGCATCAATGCCGTCAGCAAGCAAGAACTGGACAACGCCGAAGCCGCCGCGCGTCAGGCCCGCGCCGATGTTGCAGCGCAAAAATCAAGCGTGGAGGCGGCGCGTGTAAACGTTGACTTCACCCGCATCCGCGCGCCGATCTCGGGCCGGATTGGCCGTTCGCTGGTCACTCCCGGCGCATTGGTACAGGCCGGGCAAGCGCAACCTCTCGCGACTATCCTGCGCAGTGATCGTGTCTATGTCGACGTAACCCAATCTGCGGCCCAGCTTCTCGATCTCAGAGAAGCAATTGCCAAAGGGGGAGTAAGCCGCGACGAGCAAGGCAGCGTTAGCGTGAAGTTGAGGCTGCCCAACGGCACAATCTATCCCATAGAAGGTCGCCTGCAGTTTGCCGAAGCGTCCGTCGACCCGGAAACGGGTAGCGTTACCCTGCGCGCGATCTTTGCCAACTCGGACGGGTTTCTTCTGCCCGGCATGTATGTGCGCGCCCAGGTTGTCGAAGGCGTTCGGGAAAACGCAATCCTTGCACCGCAACAAGGCATAACCCGCGATCCACGCGGCCGGGCCACCGCGCTGGTGGTCGGCCCACAGAACACGGTGGAACTGCGTAAAGTGGTTGCAACCCGCCCGGTTGGCGACAAGTGGGTTATCACGGAAGGTTTGAAGGCGGGCGATCGCCTTATCGTCGAAGGATTGATCGGCCTCCAACCGGGCACAAAGGTGATCCCTGCCCCGCCCACGCAAGTCACAGTCCCTGCCCAGCCTGCGAAGGGTCGTTGATCCACCATGTCGCGTTATTTCATCGACCGCCCTATCTTTGCCTGGGTTTTGGCTGTCATAGTCATGCTGGCGGGCCTGATCGCGCTGCGCAGTCTGCCCATCGCCCAGTTCCCGCCAATCGCTGCTCCAGCAGTCACGATCAACACGTCGTACCCCGGCGCTGACGCCCAAACGCTTGAGAACACGACCACCCAACTGATCGAGCAGCAGATGAAGGGGATCGACAACCTTCGCTATTTCTCGTCAACCAGCGACGCTGCCGGCAATCTCAATGTCACCCTGACGTTCGAGCAGGGAACCGATCCTGACATCGCGCAGGTTCAAGTGCAAAACAAGCTGGCACAAGCGACGCCTCTGCTACCGCAGGAAGTGCAACGCGCGGGCTTGCGCGTGGCGAAGAGCACTGCAGACTTCCTGATGGTGGTCGCACTCTATTCTGATGACGGCTCACACGATCAGATCGACATCGGCGACCTTGCCGCGTCAAGCGTGCAGGATCCGATCAGCCGCGTCTCTGGTGTCGGCGATACCCAGCTCATGGGTGCGCCGTATGCGATGCGGATCTGGCTCGACCCTTTCAAGATGGCGAACCTTGACATCACCGTGTCTGATGTCACCGCAGCGATACTGGCGCAGAATGCCCAGATATCGGCGGGCCAGATCGGCAGTCTGCCAACGGTCGAAGGGCAAGCCCTCAACGCGACCGTCACAGCACAGTCGCGCCTGAAAACGCCCGAAGAATTCGAGAAGATCATTCTGCGCGCGAGCAACGATGGCGCCCTTGTGCATCTCGCCGATGTTGCACGCATCGAACTGGGCGCTGACAACTACAGTTTCGTGGCCAGATACAATGGCATGGCGGGCGTAGGGCTTGGCATCAAGCTCGCCCCCGGAGCCAACGCGCTGGACACGGTTGAAGCCGTAAAAGCCGAGGTTGCTTCGCTGGCGAAGCAGTTCCCAAGTGACATCAAGGTTGACTACCCAGTCGACAATTCAACCTTCGTGCGCCTGTCAGTAGAGCAGGTCGTGCACACGTTGATCGAGGCGATCATCCTCGTGTTCATCGTGATGTTCCTGTTCCTGCAAAACTGGCGCGCTACGCTTATCCCCACCATCGCCGTGCCGGTGGTCCTGCTGGGTACTTTTGGAATCCTGCTGGCAGCAGGATTCACCATCAATACGCTGACACTTTTCGGCATGGTTCTGGCAATCGGCCTTCTGGTCGATGACGCCATTGTCGTGGTGGAGAATGTGGAGCGCCTGATTCAGGATGAAGGCCTAAGTCCCAAGGAAGCAGCGCGCAGATCGATGGACGAGATCAGCGGCGCGCTGGTTGGCATCGGACTTGTCCTTTCGGCAGTCTTCCTTCCCATGGCCTTCTTTGGCGGATCAACCGGCGTCATCTTCCGCCAGTTCTCGATCACTATCGTCTCGTCGATGGTGCTCTCCGTGTTGGTGGCATTGATCCTGACACCGGCGCTTTGTGCCACGATTCTCAAACCTTCGAAGCACGATCACGGCGAACGTGGAGGCTTCTTCGGTTGGTTCAACCGTACGTTCGACCGCGGACAGGAACGCTATGCCGGCGCCCTTAAGCGGGTAGAGAGCCGGTGGGTACGCTCGCTTATAATATACGGGCTGATCCTCGCGGGCATGGGCCTGCTATTCCTGCGCCTTCCCGGCGGCTTCCTGCCGGATGAAGACCAGGGCACGATGTTCACCCAAGTCGTGCTGCCACCGGGTTCAACCATGGCAGAAACCGAACGCGCGGTTGAATACATGCGCAACTATTATCTGGAGACGGAGAAGGCCAACGTTGAAGCGGTGTTTTCTGTCAGCGGCTTCGGCTTTGTCGGCCAGAGCCAGAACGTGGGCATAGGCTTCGTCAAGCTGCGTCCATGGGACGAACGCGACGGCGCTGAAAATACCGCTTTGGGTATTGCGGGGCGGGCTAACCTGCATTTCCAGAAATACAACGTCGGACAAATCATAGCATTCGTTCCGCCGGCCGTGTCCGAGCTGGGCAATGCCAGCGGGTTTGAGTTCCAGTTGACAGACGTGGGTGGCCTGGGCCATGAAAAGCTGATCGAAGCCCGCAACCAGTTGCTTGGGATGGCTGCACAGGACCCGCGGCTGGCGCAAGTGCGCCCCAACGGGATTGAAGACACCCCTCAGTTGAAGCTCAACACGGATCAGGCCGCGGCTGCGACGCTTGGCCTGTCACTGGCGGAAATCAACACAACGGTCGCGGTGGCAATGGGCGGAAGCTACATCAACGATTTCATCGATCGCGGCCGTGTAAAGCGGGTCTATGCACAGGCCGATGCGCCATACCGCACGACGCCAGAAGCGCTGGGCAACTATTTTGTGCGCGGTTCATCGGGAATGATGGCGCCGTTCTCATCCTTCGCCACCACTGAATGGCAGTATGGGCCTGCTAAGCTCGAGCGGTTCAACGGCGTGTCGTCGGCCGCAATCGCGGGCGCTCCAGCACCGGGGTACAGCACCGGCGCCGCCATGGCCGCGATGGAGGAACTCGCCGCAAAGTTGCCAACCGGTATTAGCTATGCGTGGAGCGGCATCTCTTATGAAGAGCAACTGTCCGCCGGACAGGCGCCTGCGCTCTATGCGCTATCGCTGCTGATCGTCTTCCTGTGCCTTGCCGCGCTATACGAAAGCTGGTCCGTGCCGATTGCGGTCTTGCTGGTCGTACCGCTTGGCGTGGTAGGCGCGGTGATCGCCGCGACCCTGGCTGGCCTCAACAACGATATCTACCTGCAAGTAGGCCTGATAACGACCATCGGCGTCTCGGCAAAGAATGCGATCCTGATCGTGGAATTCGCCGAGGATAAGATGCGAGAAGGCCTGCCCGCAGCCGAGGCAGCGCTGGAGGCAGCGAAACTTCGCCTGCGTCCGATCCTGATGACCTCGTTCGCGTTCATCTTCGGCGTGCTGCCGCTAGCCCTCTCAACGGGTGCTGGCGCTGGCGGACAGAACGCGATCGGCTGGGCTGTGGTTGGCGGTATGCTCTCTGCAACCTTGCTGGCGATCTTTTTCGTCCCGCTGTTCTTCTTCGTCGTCAAGCGCCTGTTCCGTCAGGACCAAGCACATACACCAGAAGCCGCCGTCGGCCCTGACCGACCGCAAGAGGCCTGATTACAATGAAGCACTTCCCCAAGAATCACGCCCGCAAACTGTTATTGGCAACAGCATCCCTTGCGCTTGCTGGCTGCAACATGGCGCCGAACCATGTTCGCCCGCAGTTGCCCGTACCTGCCGAAACGCCTGATGGCCCAGCGTATCAGAATGGCGGCGGCACCGGCGACGCGGCAGTACTGGCTGACACGGCCTGGAACGATTTCTTTACTGAGCCACGGCTACGTGGAGTCATCTCCACCGCACTCACCAACAATCGCGACCTGCGGCTGGCACTTGCCAACGTCGAGCAGGCACGGGCGCAATACCGTGTACAACGCGCGGATATTTTTCCCAGCCTGGGCGCAACTGGCAGCGCAACCTGGCAGGATTCACCCTTGGGTGGGACTGCTGCCGGAGCGGGACGTGCCGATATCTATTCCGTATCTGCCGGAATCACCTCTTGGGAGATCGACCTGTTCGGTCGCGTTCGCAACATGACCACGGCCGCGCAGGAGGAATTCTTTGCCGTCGAAGAAAACCGCAAGGCAACGCAGATCGCTCTGGTTGCTGAAACAGCGACCGCCTGGCTTACAATGGCAGCCGATCAGGATCGGCTAGCCTTGGCGCGCAAGACCGAAGTCGCTTTCCGCCAGACGTTGGAACTTACGCAAGCACGCTTTCGGACCGGGATCGCATCCGAACTCGAAGTCCGGCAGGCGGGGACCAGTCATGACCGAGCGCTGTCCGATATTGCGTCTTTGACAACGCTGGTCGCGCAAGACCAAAACGCCCTTAACCTGCTGGCGGGCACCACCGTTCCGGCCACACTGCTACCCGAATCACTAGTCGATGATGCCACGCTTGACCGCCTACCTGGTGAACTGGCATCCGATGTCCTGCTCCGGCGTCCCGACATCACCGCTGCAGAGCATCGGCTGATCGCTGCCAACGCCAACATCGGTGCGGCGCGCGCGAATTTCTTCCCGCGTATTTCGCTTACAGCCGCACTCGGAACCCTAAGCATGGGCCTGTCGAACCTGTTCGTTAACGCAAACGACAACTGGACAGTCTCAAGCACAGCAACTGTTCCGATTTTCGATTTTGGCCGGAACAAGGGCAATTTGCGTTATGCGGAAGCGACCCGCGATGCGATGGTCGCGCAATATGAGAAGACCGTGCAGACTGCCTTCCGCGAAGTGGCTGACGCCCTTGCACGGCGCGGAACGATTGAAGACCAGCTGTCAGCCCAGCGCTCACTCAAAGACAATGCGTCAGTAGCCTATCGCCTGTCGGACGCACGTTTCAGGGCAGGTGTTGATGGGTTCCTGACCACGCTCGATTCGCAGAGAGCGCTTTACGCTGCAGAGCAGGAATTGATGGGAGCGCGCCTGATCAGGCAGACAAACGCAGTAGAACTTTACCGCGCCCTGGGCGGGGGTCTAAATGACACAACCCGCTGATATTATTGGCTCACGGACTAGATGATCAGGTGCCAGCAAAGGATATAGGCAAAGCCCATCCAGCACAGCGCTACGCAGAAACGATCACCGACTAGGTCAACACGAGTCATGGCATCTCTCTCCTTGGGTCTTCGCCCTATCGAGTTGAGTATACATAAGATCGAACCGCTGCCAATACTGGAAGTGCGGTCCGTTAGATGGCTTTGAATCGGCCCGCCCAGGAACCTTCGGCGTGTCTCGGCCCGCGACATTGATCAGGAATCCGGCGATCGCGAAGCCCGCCTAAGCCCGTATCGTCGCGCAAAACTCGCGAGGATCAGGGTTCCAGCCCATATGCTTGACCCGCTGCGTACAGTTTTCCCCGAGTGCAGAACACAGCCTTGCCAAAGCGGGAAACAGATTGGTGATCCACCACCGCTCCCCATGCTGGGCAAGGTCCGTCTGCTTTCATCAGCGGACGACTTGACGATACACAAAGCCGCTGCGACGTCGAAATCCAATAACGGTCAGAATGATCAGTGAGGGTAGTGCAGCATGCAGCATGAACAGACCGCCGACTTGCCCTACCTGCGCAAGGTGGTTGGCGCATCCATGGCCGGGACCGTTGTCGAGTGGTACGAGTTTTTCCTCTATGGCACAGCCGCCACGCTCGTTTTCGGCAAGCTGTTCTTCCCCCAGACCGGAAATGAACTGGACGGCGTGATCGCCGCCTTTGCGACCTATGCGGTGGGCTTCATTGCACGACCGCTGGGCGGCATCGTCTTCGGGCACATAGGTGATCGGATCGGCCGCAAGTCGCTTCTTCAGTTCAGCCTGATGCTGATCGGCATTTCAACATTCCTCATGGGCTGCCTGCCAACCTTCCACAGCATCGGCTATTGGGCACCGGTGTTACTGGTTCTGCTGCGCTTTATTCAGGGCTTCGCCCTAGGCGGCGAATGGGGCGGAGCCGTGCTGCTTGTTGCAGAAAACAGTCCCAACAAAAGCCGAGCTTTCTGGGGAAGCTTTCCGCAGGCTGGCGTTCCGCTTGGCAACCTGCTGGCGACCATCGTTCTGCTGGTGCTATCGGCCACCCTGACGGACGAGGCTTTTCTCGCTTGGGGTTGGCGTATCGGCTTCTGGCTTTCCGTAATCATCGTCGGCATCGGCTATTACATCCGAACGCAGGTTACAGACTCTCCCATCTTTGAAGCGGCAAAGGCAGAAGCAGAAAAGAAGGCACACGCGGGCTACGGCATGACCGAGGTTTTCCGCCGTTATCCGCGCGGCGTGTTCACCGCAATGGGTCTGCGCGTGGGCGAGAACATCCTCTATTACATGGTAGTAACGTTCTCGATTACCTACCTGGCGCACATCGGCGTCGACACGACCGAAATTCTGGCGCTGCTGTTCTGCGCGCATATTCTGCATGTCTTTGTCATTCCGCTGTTCGGCCGCCTAGCCGACAGCGTAGGCCGCAGACCCGTTTATATTGTCGGCGCAGCGCTCACCATGATCTGGCCCTTCCTTGCATTCCCGATGTTCGATACGGCTAGCCCCCTGATCATCCTCGCCGCGATCTTCATGGGAATGATCGTGCATGCGCTGATGTACGCGCCGCAACCGGCGATCATGGCTGAGATGTTTCCGACACGAATGCGCTACTCCGGCGTATCGCTTGGTTATCAGGTCACGGCGATCTTTGCCGGATCCTGGGCTCCCTTGATAGGGACGGCGCTGTTGCGCGAATACGACGATTGGCTGCCGATCGCAGTCTATATCCTTATCGCCGGTGCGTTCAGCCTGACCTCAGCGATCTACCTCACCGAGAGTAAGGGAATGTCTCTCCTGGCAATTGACCGGGAAGATCAGCGCCGGCTCAACGCTGAGCAGAGCTAGCTGGGCCCCTCCCCTTATCTGATTGCCGTGAAACAAAACAGCCGGCGGTTTCCCGCCGGCTGCCTGTTTACTTATGACGTGGCTATCAGCGTGAGCCGAAGGCGAACCGTGCAGTGACGCCGAATTCACGAGGCTCGGTCGCCGTGATTCCGAAATAGTTGGTGTACGAAAGCGTGCCCGTTGGCGCGGCCAGCGATGTGGCAAGCGGGCCATTTGACCGGCTCAACACCCGGAAGGTATTGGTCAGGTTCTTGGCATAGGCGGTAACATCCCAGCTTCCGTCCGCGCTGCGTAGGCCCAGATACGCATTGAGCAGTCCGTAGGAGCTGACTGAGTCAAAGGTATTACCCGGATCCCCGATCGAATTACCCTTCCAGCTGAACAAGCCGCGCAGATAGGCCTCGGCATTATCGCTGACCGGCATCGAATATTCCGACTGGATCGAGGCATTCCACGGAGAAGAATTGCTCGAGCGGAAGTTTGCGTTGCAGGTGCCGATATTGTTCGCGCCGACAGCAGCTTCCATTGCTGGCAGTGAGGGCGCGGTCAGCACCGTGTCGGGAACACCATCGTTGTTGAGATCAAGGCAGGGAATGATCCCGTTCGATATTTTGCCGTCGGCATAGCTGACGCTGGCGGAGATATCCCAATTATCCATCGGCTGCCCGGCGACTTCCAGCTCGAAGCCCTTCACCTTGACCGGCACCGCAGCCACATAGTTGAATTGCTTTACGAGCGGCGCCGCAGGGTCGGTGCGATCAATCGCGTAAACGCCCAGGCCAGAAGAACGGTACGGATAGTTCTTGAACTTCTGGTTATATACCGTGAGGTTTACCATCAAGCGATCGTCAAGCCAGTTGGACTTGATGCCCAGTTCATAGGACTTTGACGTTTCCGCAGGCAAGTTGATGAAACTGTCTTGCAGGGCCGATGGCGCGTTCGGACCACCAACTGCTGAGATCGATGGGCGCCAGGACGAGCCGGTGCTTGCATAAACCATCAGCGATTCATTGAAGCGGTGCTTTAGCGACGCCGTATAAATCGTTTTGCCTTCATTGCCC
>Ga0233380_1000082_pt1 | contig 55439 bp, 55 predicted proteins | sample ElkDunMinimDraft_9_FD_191541 | JGI IMG/M metagenome (GOLD analysis project Ga0233380, IMG submission 191541) | Fecal eukaryotic communites from dung pellets of Tule Elk in California, USA - Elk Dung F36 | ecosystem: Host-associated > Mammals > Digestive system > Large intestine > Fecal | place... | reverse complement strand
GTGCCGGGCGGAAACGACAGGCTGGCGCTGACCCTGGCCTTTCTTTATTTTGGTGTGTCGCTGGGCCTTAACCGGAATTTCTTCGTATTGCATGAACTGTGGGCAGGAATGCTGCTCGCACTCGCCTTTGGCCTGCACCGTCCCGGCCGAAAGTGGGGAGCGTCACTGGCGGTGGCTGCCCTTGCCCTTGCGATACGCGAACATGCGCTGCCCTTTGTCCTGCTGATGAGCGCCATGGCTTTCTGGCGCCGTGATTGGAGAGAAGCCACTGCATGGAGCGCGCTCGCGGCTGCCTTCCTGATTGCCTTGGCAGTGCACCTGCACATCGTCGAAGCTCAAGTATTGCCGAATGATCCGCCATCATATCCGTGGCTGGTGATGCGCGGCCTGCCCGGCTGGCTTTTGAATGTCACCCTGTCGAGCAACCTGCGCTTTCTGCCGAGTTGGATTGCGGGACCGGTCATCTTACTGGCGGTGACGGGTTGGGCCGGCTGGCGTTCTCCGGCAGGCACCTTCGGCACCTTTCTCTTTCTGGGATACGGCCTTGCCTTCATGATCGCCGGTCGGGACGCCAACTTCTATTGGGGAGCGGTGATCGCCCCAGCCATGTTCATGGGCCTGGTCTTTATGCCGCGCGCCGTAAAGTCGCTCCTCACATCGGCCTTCCCGTCCCTTGCACCGGCATTCGCGGCAGCAAAGTAATTGCACGCAGACCTTCGCTGTTGCACAAGCCCGACCATGACGGGACCACGTATTCTTCTTGTCGTGGGCGGCGGGATCGCTGCCTACAAGGCCTGTGAACTCGTCCGCCTGATCCGCAAGGGCGGCGGCGATGTAACCTGCGTGCTGACCGAAAGCGGCTCGAAATTCGTAACCGCGATGTCGCTGGCCGCGCTTTCGGAAAACCCCGTGCACACAACGTTGTGGGACCTCAAGAATGAGGTTGAGATGGGGCACATCCAACTTTCACGCGCTGCGGACCTTATCGTCGTCTGCCCAGCGACGGCTGATCTCATGGCCCGCATGGCGCACGGAATCGCCGATGACCTGGCCACGACACTGCTGCTTGCTACCGACAAGCCCGTGCTTGCCGTGCCCGCAATGAATGTCCGCATGTGGCAACATGCAGCAACGATCCGCAATGTCGCGTTGCTGCGTTCATCCGGCGTCACCGTCGTCGAACCGGATTCAGGCCCGATGGCCTGCGGTGAATTCGGCCCGGGCCGCCTGCCCGAGCCAACGGAAATCTGGCACCATATTGCCCAGGCCCTTGGCATGGCTCCGGCGGACGACGTGCAACCTTCGCCTTTCGACGAATCGGAAGCGCCAGAAGGGCCCGGAGCCGGACTGGGCGGACTGTCAGCCTCACTTATCAATCGCGCGCCGAAGCGCCAGAACCCGCTCGCCGGCATGGCATTTGACGATAGTGCGCTGCCCGCCGACTATCTCTCAGAAGATCTGCCGGCAGGGCCCCAGCCACCATTTGTTAGCCCGGACAGCCCGCTGCTGTCGAAGAAGGGCAAGGCCCGCGCCGCGCCGCCGACTGATCCTGAAGCAATCAATCTGGCTCCTGCAGCCGACGACAGTTCAGTCGATTTTGAGCCACTCTCCGCCCAGCCCGATCTCGCGGCCGCGCCTGAACATCGCCCGCTCTACGGCAAGCACATACTTATCACCGCGGGCCCAACGCATGAGCCGATTGATCCCGTGCGCTACATCGCCAACCGGTCGTCTGGAAAACAGGGCTTTGCCATCGCCGCAATCGCGGCGGCGGCAGGCGCGCGCGTAACGCTGGTTTCTGGTCCGGTAAACCTCCCCACGCCTCCGGGTGTTGACCGTATCGACGTGGAAACCGCGCGCGAAATGGCCGCCGCCGTAAAGGCTCTGTTACCCGCCGACGCAGCCGTGATGGTTGCCGCCGTAGCCGATTGGCGTAGCAAGGATGTCTCGGGAGAGAAGATGAAGAAGCGCGGGTCTGCCCCGCCCGCCTTACTGTTGACCGAAAATCCGGACATTTTGGCAACCGTAGCTTCTAGCCCAAAGCGGCCAGGGCTACTCATCGGTTTTGCCGCCGAAACCGAAAATGTGCTTGAGAATGCCGCCGAAAAGCGCAAGCGCAAGGCGGTAGACTGGATCGTCGCCAACGACGTCTCGGGCGATGTGATGGGCGGATCGTCCAACACTGTCCACATCGTAACGGCCAAGGGGGTGGAAAGCCTGCCGGAAATGTCCAAGGAGGACGTCGCCCGCGCTTTGGTCGAAAGGATTGCCGATGCCCTCTGACATTCCGGTGCCGGTAAAACGGCTTGCGCATTTTGCTGGTCTGGTACTGCCCGCCTACGCAACCGATGGCGCGGCTGGCATGGATGTGCTGGCAGCAGAAGATGTGACGCTGCCTCCCGGCAGCCGCCATGCCGTGTCTACCGGCCTTGCCATGGCCATCCCCCACGGCTTCGAAATTCAGGTTCGTCCGCGTTCCGGCCTGGCGCTGAAGCACGGTATTTCCGTGCCCAACGCGCCGGGAACCATCGATTCTGACTATCGCGGCGAATTGAAGGTGATTGTCATCAACCACGGCACCGAAACTTTTGCTATCCATCGCGGAGACCGCATTGCCCAGTTGGTGCTGGCGCCGGTAACACGCGCATCGTGGCTGCCAGTGGATGAACTGGATGGAACGGAGCGCGGAGAAGGCGGGTTCGGTTCAACCGGCGGAGTTATTGCGCTGGGGGGGTAGAACGGCACTTCGGCGATTGCGGATTACCTTCCCACACCGCTCATCTTCCGCGGCGCGGTCTCCCGCATCTTCACGAAAACTGGCAGTACGCATACCGCAACAACGGCAATCATGATGCCAGGCACCTCGGCATGTCCCGTGCGATCAATTAGAAGTTGCGCAAGCCACGGTGTTACTCCCCCGAAAATCACTGTGGCCATTGTCGCTCCAAGCGCCAGCCCGCTGATCCGCCCTTCTCCCGTGAACTGTTCACCTGTCGCCACAGCGCCGACCGCGCTTACGCCGCCGGCCACGAGGGCCAGCACCACAGCTGCAAGCAACGCCTGTGAACCCGTGCCGGCAGCCATCACGGAAAACATCAGAGCCGGAAGCAATGCACTGCACACCGCCAGCCCCAACAGCACCGGCCTGCGCCCCACGCGATCGGACAGGATGCCGACCAGTGGTGTGACAAGGATCACGGCGGCAGCCGCGATGGTCGAAAGCCACAGCGCTTCTCCCTCGCCCAACGATCCTGCCGAAATCAGGAACGCCGGCACATAGGTGATCCCGACATAATATGTGATCGATCCCAATGCCGAGATGGCGAAGGCCCGTAGTATTCCGCCGCGCTGCTGTGAAAGCGCATGGTTCAGCGGCTTGCTGGGGACGGTTCCCTGATCCTGCTGCCGCAGAAAATCGGGCGATTCCTCCATCGTCGAACGGGCGAGAAGGACAGCCCCCGCCATTGCCGCGCCGAAAAAAAAGGGAATGCGCCACCCCCATGAATCAAGATCCGCCGTCGACAGGAAGCTGACTGTGAGCGCCGATACGCCAACCGCCAGCAGAGCGCCGACCTCGCTCGACGCGGCAGCCAGCGAGGCGATCAACCCCCGTCGTTCTCGTCGCGCGCCCTCCAGCAGATAAGCGACTACACCAGTGTATTCGCCGCCGACGGAAAAGCCCATCACGCAGCGAAGCAGGATCAGCAACCACGCGGCCAACGCCCCGACCTGGGCATGGGTGGGCAGCAAGGCCGTCGCCAGCATCGACACCGCCATTATCGCCATCGACAGCATCAACATTGGCCGTCGCCCGATCCTGTCTCCGACATGCCCGAAGACGACCGCGCCGACCGGGCGCATGACATAGGCGACGGCAAAGCCTCCCAACGTCAGCGCGAGCGATTCTGCGCCGCCTCCGAAAAACACGCGCGCGAGCACCGTCGCGAAATAGAAATGGAGAGTAAAATCGTACCATTCCACGACCGTCGACAGCGCCGCCACACCGATGGACCTGCGCGAGACCGTGGGGTCGGCGATCCCTGCGGCCACCTCTATTCCCACATCGCCAACGTACCGTGTTTCAGCGCCGGAAGCACTTCACGCGTGAAGAGATGCCGCGCCTCACCCCAGCTTTCGGGGTAGAACCCCGGGCCGACAATCACGAAACGATTAAGCCCCTGCCGCGCCAACTCCAGCAGGCGATCGGTACAGTAATCGGGTCCGCCCACCACAGCGAAACGGCGCACGAAATCGGGCGAAAGCGCGGCATTGTTGGCCAGCTTGTTACCTCCGGTAACGTCCGCATGGCGGTTCATGTCATAGTTGCGCCGAATCGCCTGCAGACTGTCTGTATCACCATCAGCCATTGGCCCTGCGCCCGTGCCCTGAATGACCTGAAACCGCGCGAGCGGCTGGACAAAGCTGGTTGCAAGCGCCAGCGCAGCGTCCTGATCCGGGTTGCAGACAACCACCACCTGCGCGCCATAGGAAACACCATCGCGGCCAAGGCCCTTGGCGCCGCGAGCGGCATCCGCATGGTCGATGGCCCATTCGACCCTTTCCGAAATAGCGCCCACGCTGAACGTCACGCGTTCTGCCACCGGGGCCGACATTGCTATCACTTTCGGGCCGGTTGCCGCGACGTCCAGTTCTACCTTGGGCAATCCCTCTGGCAGCCATTTCAGCCGCGCAGCGCCGGGCCGATCGCCTAGCGAGAGGCTTTCCGAAGACTGGGCCGAAGCCGCAGATTGCGCAGATCCACCTTCATTGATGGACGAAAAATCCACCGATCCGCCGGACAATAGCGTCTGCAGCGCATTTATCGCGCGCTCAAAGGCTGCCGTGCTCACCGGGGCATGCCCCAAATAGGCCAATGCTGAATCTCCGCGTCCGATCCCCAGAACCGCCCTGCCGCCGGAAATTGCATGCACCGTCGCCGCCGAAGTCGCTGTTACCGCCAGATTGCGGGTCAGTGGATTGGTTACGCCAGTAGAAAGCTTAAGCCGGTTAGTTGCCAGCGCCCACGCGCCCATCAGCACCCACGGATCGGCCGATAACGACTGTGAATCCATGAACATCTGGCCGTCCCAGCCTTCCGCCTCGACAGCTTCGGCCAACGCGCGCGAAAAACCCGTGTTCGATCCCCCAGCCCTCCAGACTTCCAGCATTTCTTCTCCCTTTTATCTTATGCAACGATCGCTCTGCGGCAGAACTCCCATATCTCATTGGCCAGTTTCTGCCGCCGCCCCTGATCAGACGGTGCGCCTTCTTCTGCCAGCAGTTCGGTATGCACTGTGGTAGAGACAAGGTTGTAGATCAACGTGGCTTGCAGCGCCGGATCGCAGTTGCGGAACTGACCCCGCTCAATCCCGCGTGAAACGGTTTCTGCAATCAAGTTCAGCAGCGGACTGAGCGCAGCCTGCAATTCGGCCGGGCGGGATTCGGCCAGCCGCAGATGTTCACGGCTCATCGCCGCGCTGCGCCGATGATTGGCATCGCTAACTTCAGCGCCATCGGTCGCCGCGTTCCGCAGCGCGATGCCCGTAACGATCCGCCGGATTTCCTCTTCGGGATCGTCCAGCATTTCTGCCTGTTCGCGAAACTGCCGCTCAGCTTCGCGCAGGGTCTGCTCGAACACCGCAAGGACAAGATCATCCTTGCCGCCGAAACGTTCGTAAAAAGCGCGCCGGGCAAGACCCGTACGCTTCAGAACCGCACGAATGGTTAGCCCTTCAAGCCCATCCGATTCCAACAGATCGTACGCCGCTGTGACTAGCAGGCGTGCACGATCAAGCGAAGCTTCGCCATCACTGGCGTCTTCAGGTGGGGCGATCCGGTCCGACTGGCTTGCCATTGGTACAAGCGTTACGCCACGCAGACGCGCCGGTCCATAGCGCCGCCTGTCGACGTGAAGATTGACTTTTCGGGCATTTCCGCTATCTATATGAGAACAGTGTTCTCAGTTTTTCTGCGGGAGTTTTCATGCCGAAGGTTACCTATATCGATTTCGACGGCACTGAACATGTCGTCGACGTACCCGAAGGCGAAAACGTCATGCGCGGTGCAATCTACAACGGTGTTGAAGCCATCACTGGCGAATGCGGCGGCGGCCTCTCTTGCGCCACCTGCCATTGCTATATCGACGATGCCTGGGTCGAAAAGGTCGGCGGCCCCTCGTCAGAAGCCGAAGCGGAACTGCTGGAAAGCGCAGCTGCCGAAGTGAAGCCCAACAGCCGGTTGGGCTGCCAGATCGACATGACGGCAGAGCTGGACGGACTTGTCGTCCGCCTGCCTGAAAACCAGTACTGATCTTTCGAGAGGAAGCCGAAAATGGCAATCGACGCCGCAAATCCCGTTCCGCCCACGTACCCGCGCTTTGCTGGCCCCGACCAGATTCCTGACCACGTCCCGCAGGATCTGGTGCGCTCCACCGGCTTGACCACTGGTCCGGAATTTCTCGCTGCGCCGCATGATTTCATGGCCGCACTGCATGAAAAGCAGCCGCCGATCTATTATGACGTCAGCCCCTATGGGAACGCCTGGCAGGTTACGAAGCACGAGGACGCGCTGTTCGTACTCCGTCATCCTGAAATTTTCTCGAACGAAGGCGCCACGCCTTTCCCGCGCGATCCGAACGACTATTATTACTTCATTCCGATCGAAATCGATCCGCCGCAACACCGCAAGTATCGCAACATCGTCGATCCGTTGTTGTCACCGCAGGGTGTGCTCAAGCTGGAAAGCAAAATCCGCAAGCTCACCAACGACCTGATCGACGAGATCATCGAAAAGGGCGAATGCGAGTTCACCACTGACTTCGGCCGTCCGCTGCCAGTTTCGGTGTTCCTCGACATCATGGGCCTGCCGCAGGACATGCGCGACACCTTCGTCGAATGGGCAATCGACCTGCTCCACGCTACGGACCGCGAAACGATGGGCCGCGCTTTCGTCAACATCCAGAACTACATCAAGGAAGCGATTGCCGATAAGCAGGCCAACCCGGACGATGGCGTCGTCAGCCGGATTGCCCACGCAACCCCGGATGGCGTCCCGCTGTCTGAAAAGGAAATTTTCGGCTTCGTCGTGTTCCTGTTTATCGCCGGGCTCGACACCGTCTTCGCCACGTTCAACAACATCTGGCTGTGGCTGGCCCAGAACCCGGAACGCCGCCGCGAGATCATCGAGCGACCGCAGGACATCGACAAGGTAGTGGAAGAGCTTCTCCGCCGCTGGTCGGTGACGTTCTCGGGCCGCGTTCTGGCGCAGGATTATGAAATGCGCGGCGTGCAGATGAAGAAGAACGACCGTATCACCTGCATTTTGCCGGCCTGTAACTTCGACCCCGAAGTGTTCCCGAACCCCAAGGACGTCGATTTCGAACGCCCCCGCAAGACGGTTCTGGCCTTCACTGTTGGCGTACACAGCTGCATGGGCGCGCATCTGGCCCGGCTGGAAACAAAGATCGCGCTGCAGGAGTGGCTGAAGCGCCTTCCGGAATTCGAACCCAAGCCCGGCTTCGAGCCCGAGTATCGTCCCGGCGGCGTAGTCGGACCAGAGTTCGTGCCTCTCGTTTGGAAGGTTTGATAACCCCTTAACCCCTCCCTCTCTCTCCCTTGGGAGAGAAAGTGGAGGCGCTGAGAAATGCCGGAGGGTGATGGGATTCAAATTCTCATCACCCCCTCGGCAATCGGGAATGCCTGTGCCACTCTGAGCGAAACAAACGCCTGAGGGGATTCGCACATATGGTTGCCATGCCGCTCGCCCACGTAAGTTGGGCGATAGCTGATAACGCCGATCGTCCAGCCTGCGACGATTTCTTCCTCGACGTCTTTGGCGCGCAAACCGCCTATGAGATGCTCATCACGCCGGAAACGGCGAAGATGGGTCTCGACCGCGAAGAGCGACTGATGATGATCGGCGACACGATGATCATCCCCATTGCCGCTGCGGGTACCGGTGCCGAACCGGGCAACCCCATCGGTGAAATGCTCCGCCGCAGTTCCGGGCCGAACCGCTGGCTGGGCGTAGCGCTGAAAGTCGCCGACCTCCCATCTGCCGACGTATGGTTTCGAGAACGCGGTTTCAAACTGCATTATGATCCCGGCATGGAAGCGCATTATTTCCTCATCGGCCGGGGGCAGGCACTGGGGATGCGGATTGAGGTGCTGGTGCAGGATCTACCGGGCGATCCCCGCCGCGATCCCCAGTGGAAGCCTGCGTTCTGGCACGACGAGCACCCGCTCGAGATCGAGGGATTGCAATCCATTGGCGTGTCCGCACCGTCGCTGGACGAGGCGAGGAGCGTCTTTGCCGGCAAGTTCGACTGGCTGGAAATTGCTAATGGCGCCCTGCCGGGGGACGAGGCCGATTACGCAGCCTTCAACATGGGCGACGTCGTGCTAGAGGCCATGGTTCCGCGCCGCGCAGACACGCCTCTCGCCCGCCATGTCACGGAAACCAAGGGTATCTACTGCATTACCTTCAAAGTGCGTTCGGTGCAGGCCGCTGCCGACTATCTGCGCGCCAAGGGCCTGGAACTGATCGGCGACACTTCCGATCGTTTCGCCATCCGCCCCGATCAGGCACATGGCCGGCTGATCTATTTCACCCAGACCACGCCCGAAGGGTATCCTGCTGTCGGGTCGCAGCTCCGCAGCCCTGCCGTGTTCCCGGCTACGGCAGAGCCGGCCCGACAATCCTGAACACCTTCCCGTGTGCAGCGCCCCTTCAATGAAAATCCCGCGACTTCGGCAGAATCCGCACATTGCGCGGATGGCCATGCCGCGGTGGATGCGCATCGCCGTCCACTCTCACCGGCCCCGGCGTAGCGGGATTGCCCTCTGACAATTGTTTCAAGGCCTGTGTCGCGTCGATCACGCGGCTGGCCATGAGGTGGACGACATTCTCCTTGCTGCGCTGCACTTCGCCTTCGATAATCGCCAGCCGTGACGCCATCACTGCACGGCGCTGTTTCTCGAACTCGCTGGCCCACAGCAACGCGTTGACGATGCCAGTCTCGTCCTCGATCGTTATGAAGATGGCTTTGCCTGTGCCCGGCCGCTGACGAACGAGAACCACCCCCGCCGCGCGCACGCGCCTGCCATCTTTCGCGGCATTGATCTCTGCGCAGCTCAACACACCTTCGCTGGCGAAATGCGCACGCAGGAACTGCATAGGGTGGCCCTTCAATGACAGGCGATGCGTCTGGTAATCGGCAACCACCTCTTCGCTCAGCGGCATGGCGGGCAGTTCGGCATCGGGTTCCCTGCCAAGCTCAGGCGCATCGGCGGCGGCGAAAAGCGGAAGCTGCACAGGCTGCAGGCGGCGCACATCCCACCCGGCCTCTCGCCGCCCTTGGCCCATTGACCCCAGCGCATCGGCATCGGCCAGCAGTTGCATTGCCCGAAGGGGCAGGCCAGCACGGGTGGCAATATCCTCCATCCCCGTGAACGGGCCGGACTTTCGTGCTTTCTCCAAGTTTTCAGCCCAGGCCGCACGAAATCCCCCAATTTGCCGCAAACCAAGGCGCAGAGCCTTCTCGCCTTCCAGTGTGCAGTCCCAAGCGCTGGCATTCACATCAATCCCGCGCACATCCACACTGTGCTCCTGTGCATCGCGGACAAGCTGCGCCGGTGCATAAAAGCCCATCGGTTGGCTGTTGAGCAGCGCGCAGGTGAAGACCGCCGGATAATGACACTTCAGCCATGACGAGACATAGGCCAGCCACGCAAAAGCCTGCGCGTGGCTTTCAGGAAAGCCATATTCGCCAAATCCCCGGATCTGCTTGAAACAGCGCTCGGCAAAATCGGGCGGATAGCCGCGCGCGATCATCCCGCCTACCAGCTTTTCCTCATAACGGTGCATCGTACCGACATGACGAAAGGTTGCCATGGCCCGCCGTAACCCGTCCGCCTCGGCCGGGGTAAAGTCCGCAGCTACAATAGCCAGCTTCATCGCCTGTTCCTGAAACAATGGCACCCCTAACGTCCTGCCCAGAACCTCGCGCAGTTCATGGGGGGCATGCGGCGGGGCAGGCGAAGGAAATTCCACGGCCTCCTCTCCCGTCCGGCGACGAAGATAGGGGTGGACCATGCCGCCCTGGATCGGCCCCGGCCGCACGATGGCCACCTGAATGACAAGATCATACAAGCACTTCGGCTTCATCCGCGGCAGCATGCTGATCTGGGCACGGCTCTCAACCTGAAACGTGCCGATGCTGTCGCCCTTTTGCAGCATCTTATAGACAGCCCCTTCTTCGCCCTCCTGCGGGATCGTGCGCAGGCTGTAATCGCCCAGTCGGTGATCGCGCATCAGATCGAAACTTTTACGGATCGCCGTCAGCATGCCCAGTGCCAGCACATCGACTTTCATCAAGTGCAATGCGTCAATGTCGTCCTTGTCCCATTCAATGAAAGTGCGGTCGGCCATCGCCGCATTGTGAATCGGCACCAGCTCATCCAGCCGGCCTTCGGTGAGCACGAAGCCACCGACATGCTGCGACAGGTGCCGCGGGAATTCGAGCAACTGACTGACCATGTCACGCAACCGACCCAGTTCTGGGTTGTCCGGTTGGAACCCCGCCTCGGCCAAACGGCTTTCGGGTAGCTCGCTACCGCCCCAACTGCCCCAGACCGTGCCGGAAAGCCGAGAGGTAATGTCTTCCGACATGCCCAGAACCTTACCCACTTCGCGAAGGGCGCTGCGCTGGCGGTAATGAATCACAGTCCCGGCGATCCCGGCACGGTCCCGGCCATAACGCCGATAGATATACTGGATCACTTCCTCGCGACGCTCATGCTCGAAATCAACGTCGATGTCGGGCGGCTCATTGCGTTCTTCAGAAAGGAAACGGGAGAAGAGCAGCTTCTGCTCCACCGGGTCGATTGGGGTGATGCCAAGGAAATAGCAGACTAGAGAATTCGCCGCGCTCCCTCGCCCCTGGCACAATATGGGTGGCTTGAGACTGCGAGCATGGTGCACCACGTCATGCACGGTTAGGAAATAATAGGCGTATTGCCGTTCCCGGATCAGTCCAAATTCCTCGGCAAGCGTAGTGTGATAGGCTTCGGGAATACCGTGCGGAAAATGTCGCTTCGCGCCTTCCAGCACCAGATGTTCAAGCCATGTTTGCCCGTCCCAACCCTTCGGCACCGGCTCGTGCGGATACTCATATTTCAAATGGTCGAGGTTGAAGCTGATGCAGGCGAAAAGATCCTGTGTCGCCGCCAGCGCTTCGGGGCAGGCCCGAAACAACCGGGCCAGTTCGGCAGGCGGCTTCAGGTGCCGCTCGGCATTCGCCGCTAGTATACGGCCAGCGTTACGGATCGTCCGACCTTCGCGGATGCAGGTCAGGACATCGTGCAGGGGACGCACCTCTGGCGCAGCGTAAAGCGCATCGCCCGTGGCGATCAGAGAAATACCAGCCTTTTCCGCCAACCCCCGCCGCCGGGCCAGTTCGCGCGCGTCCCGCCCCCCGCGCGGCATTGATGCGGCAAGCCACAGATGTGGCGTTGCTTCGCGCAGGCGAGCCAGCAACTTGGCATCGCCATCCATGGCGATCATCGCCAAATCCTCGCAATGGGCAAGCAGGTCATCGAAGCCAAGTTGGCACTCACCCTTCGTCGTCCGCCGATTACCCAGCGTCAGCAGCCGCGTCAGCCGTCCCCAGCCGTGCCGCGTCATGGGATAGGCCACGATATCCGGCGTGCCGTCAGCAAAAACCAGCCGCGCGCCGACGATCAGGCGAAAGCCGCTGGCCGCGCCGCCTATCTCTCGCCACGCGACATGGGCGCGCACCACGCCCGCCACGGTGTTGCGGTCGGCGATGCCGATGCCGGTCATCTCCAGCGCCGCGGCCCGCGCAACCATTTCAGCAGGGTGCGAGGCGCCGCGCAGGAAGCTGTAATTGGTTGTCGCAACAGGCTCTGCAAAGGCAGGAGCATACGTCATGGGAACAGCCCGTGGACGTACCAGCGCGGGGCCCGATCTTCATGAAATAAGCCGTGGCGAAACACCCAGTACCGGCGGCCCTGCACATCCTCTACCCGGTAGTAATCACGCGTCAGCCCGCCGGAACCGGATATATGCCCATCCATCCGTCGCCACCATTCGGCAGCGATCCGCTCCGGCCCTTCCGCCAGCCGCACATCGTGCAGCGTGCCCCGCCAGCGAAAACGTTGGGGCGGGCCATCCGGGACTTCGGCAACAGTCTCAATCGGCTGGGGCGGTGTAAACAGGTACAGCGGTCTTGGCACCATGGTGGCAGAGGATGGCCATGACGCTATTACGGACGGTCCCGCAGGAGCAAAGCCCTGCGCAATTTCGGGAACATGCGTATCGCGAGGACGCAGGCGCAGAACCCTTTCTCTTCCCAGCCGCGTTCCAAGACGGTCGATCAGCGCGCTGACGCTGTCATCCGCAGCGCCCTCATCGCCTTCCAGCCCCGGCTGCCGCGCCGCCAGCGGTTCGGCACGCGACACGGCAAGGCGGATGGCATCAAAGCCGAAACCGGGATCGATCGGATCGGAAAGCGTATCGATCCTTTCGCGCATCAACCGCATCACCACAGCCGGATCGCGTACCGGCAGACCCGTCTCAACCGCCAGCCGCCGCCGCGCGCCATCGCTGCGTTCCAGTTGCGCCACGAAGCGACGACCGCCCTGCTGCCGCTCCTCAAGCTGCCGCATGGCCTGCCGCAGCAGGTCCTCGATCACTTCCAGCGCATCGTCGGTGCGACCGATCGGTTCGGCAAAAAGCGCCTCGGTGCGGATCGGCGGAAGGGAACGGCGCGGAACAATGGGGCTGTCGGTGTCACCCAGAACCTGGCGTAGCCGTAGCGAAGCCTCTTTGCCAAAGCGCGCCTCCAGCACTTTCAGTGGCCGTTTCTCAAGCTGGCCCAGAGTACTGAGCCCCGCCCGGCGCAAGGCCTGCAGCGCGCCGTCCTCCAGTTCCAGCGCCGCGACCGGCAAATCGCGTAAGGCGGCGACCTCGTCCTTGCCACTCGCAGGCTCGCCAAAGCGTGCCAATGCCCGTGCCGCGGCGGAACTGCCGCCCAGCGCGTAACGAGCCGTCAGCCCGGTAAGCACCATTGCCTGACGGGCAAGCCCCGTTTCGCCGCCGAACAGATGGGCACAGCCGGTGATGTCCAGCACCAGCCCATCAGGCGGGTCCAGCGCCACCATCGGCGTAAACCGCACCATCTCTGCCGCCAACCTGTCCAGCAGTTTGGCATCCGCCTCTGGACTGCTAGGCTGGGCCACCAGCCTTGGAATACGCGCCCGCGCATCGGCCAGCGTCATACCCGGAGCAAGACCAAGCCGCCCCGCCACTGCATCCACCGCTGTCAACCGCATGGCATTGCCAGCGCGGGTAACGAGAGCCAGCGGTTCAGGCCGCCCGGCTGTGGTCTCGACCGGGGATGGCCCGGACTCCCTCCTCTCCCGCTCGCAGGAGAGGTAGGGGAACCACAGCGCCAGGCATCGCCGTTTCGCGGAAGCAGCCATCTTCGGCATCCCATTCCAGTCGCCAACGCATGCCCGCCGGGCCGCCACGCTGGCGCAACAATTCAGCCTCGATCACCGGCAAGCCCGGAGCCCGACCCGGCAATTCCATGGATGGTGCGCTTTCTATCGCCCAGCGCGTCTGGGCCGAACTTGGCCGGGGCTCACCCTCTCCACGCAGGATCACGACCGGCAATTGCGACCGTTCCGCTGCAAGACTAAAGCGGCGGCTGGCGGTCAGGTCATATTCGGCAACCTTTCCCCATGTTTCGAGCATTACGCCCGCGATGCCGGGGCAACGCGCGCCCTCAAGCCCGGCCCGCAGCAGTTCCAGCGCACTGGCGGCATGGACGATCACCAGCCGCCCCGGTTCAATCCCCAGCCCGGCCAGCCCATCAGCGCAGGGCATGGCACAAAACTTCCCCTGCTGCGGTATCCGCACAGCAAGAATCTGCCCCTGCCTGCCACGGACAAGGGTTGAAAGGGCGAAAAGCGTTGCCGCTGCCCAATCATCACACTGCGCATGGATTTCATGCAGGTAGCCGCTTTCCAAGGATGGAAGCCGCTGTTCCGCGCGTCGGCCAGCGGTACGCTGCGTGCCAAGTTCAAGAATATTTCCAGTCATGCGAATCACTCATGTTCGCTATATGTTCTCACTTTCGCGAACATGAGTCCATCGCCGCTTGGCAGGCCCTTCAAACTGGCGGCAATTCCTGTGCGGCGAAGCCCCAGCCGTGCAGCGCTGGCTCACGTGCACGCTTGATTAGGCGGGCGGCATCGCCAATGTTGAAGGCGCTGGCTCGGTCAAAGCTATCAAGCTCCTTCCAACTGAGCGGCACTGCTACGGGCGCGCCCTCCCGCGCTCTCGCCGAATAGGGCAGCACGGCGGTACTGCCTCTCTGGTTACGCAGCCAATCGATGAATATGCGCCCTTTGCGCTTTGCCTTGCTCATCGTCGCGACAAAGCGGTCCGGCTCTGCTTGGCTCAGCGCTTCGGCAAAGCGGCGCGAAAAATCCTTGTGCGTGTCCCAATCGTGCCCAGGCGTCAGCGGCACCAACACATGCACGCCCTTGCCGCCGGAAAGCATCGGAAAGGACACCAAGCCCAATTCTGCCAGCCGTTTGCGAATGTCCTGCGCCGCGCTCCGGACATCGGCAAAGTCCAGCCCCAGATCAGGATCAAGGTCAAAGATCATGCGATCGGGACGTTCCACATCAGATGCCTTCGCACCCCAGCCATGAAACTCGATCGTGCCCATCTGCACACAGGCCAGCAGACCTGTGGCATTATCCACATAGAGATAGTCCTCGGTCCCGCCGTCCTTCTCGATAATGGGAACGTGCTTTACATCCGGACCGAAACTACCGCTGTCGTGCTTCTGAAAAAAGCATTGTTTGGCATAGCCCTGCGGACAGCGAACCAGACTGATCGGCCGCCCCGCCACAAACGGCAGCATCAAAGGCGCGATGACAGTATAGTAATCAGCCAGATCGCCCTTGGTCTGGCCGGTATCGGGATAAATCACCCGGTCGCGGTTGCTGATCTGCACTGCCGGCCCATCTGGTTCGGGTACCGGCGCTGCCTTTTCGGGCGTCACCTTGCGGGCCGGTTTGTCAGAGCGGAGAGAAATGAAGCTCGCATGGCGAACGCGTCCTTCGGCAGTGAATTCGGCAAAAACCACCTCCGCGACCAGCTTGGGTTTCAGCCACTGGACGCCCCGCGCATCGGTGCGAGGAACCTCCGCTGCCGCCGTTTCGGTTTCCAACCCGGACATGCTCTGGCTCAGCGCATCAAGCGTGCCGGTATCGAAGCCTGTGCCAACCTTGCCCTTGTACACCAGCTTGCCGCCATCGTGCTGTGCCAGCAGCAACGAGGCGAAAGGACGGGCCCGAGTGTTGCTCCTGGTCCAGCCGATAATCACGAATTCCTGCCGCTGGATGCACTTCACCTTCAGCCAATTGCGCGTCCGCCGCCCGACATAGCCAGCATCAATACGCTTTGCGATGATGCCTTCCTGACCGGCCTTGCACAGAACCGACAGCAATTTTTCACCTGCGCCGATAACGTGATCGACGACATGAATCGGCGGCTTCGCATCGGTCAGCAGTGCCTCCAACCGCTCCTTGCGCTCTATGTTGGGCAAAGGTTTCAGGTCTTCGCCGGAAAGGCACAGCAGATCAAACGCATGAAACGCCAGCGCATCCTTTGGCCCCTGCTCACCATGCCCGCGCTTCAGGACGTTCTGCAGGCTGGAGAAATCGGGATTGCCTGCCTTGTCATAGGCCACGATCTCTCCATCAATCAGGCAGGAGCACAGGTCGAGAGCCTGAAATTGAGCGACTAGCGGAGCAAACTTGTCGGTCCAGTCCAGCCCGCTGCGGGTATAAACACGCACCTCTTTGCCCATTGCCGCTATCAGCGCGCGATAGCCGTCAAACTTGATTTCATGCATCCATCCATTGCCGGCTGGGACGGCATCGACCAGCGTTGCCAATTGCAGGGCCTGAAATTTCTCCAGCTTGCCCGCCCCCTTTCGCCGTGACTTGGCAACCTTGGTATTGTGCCGCGCCGCTGCCTGCATGGTATCCGCAAAATCCTGTCCCTTCTTGCCCTTGAGCGAGCGCGAGGCGGCGCGGTCAACGGCAATTTCGGCCATGCTGCGCCCGGTCAGTACGCTGGTCAGCCCCCGCTCCACCAGATCGTTGCTACCCCCTGCATAGGAATCGTCGATCTTGCGCAGCAGCCAGTTCTCGCGCTTTTCCCCCGGTCGCGGCTTCATCCGTACCAGCAGCCACTCACCCTTCATTCGCGTCCCGTGAACGATGAAATGGAGGTGGCCTTTTTCAATATCCTTTGCGCTTTTGCCTTCGACCGGTTCCCAGGTTCCCCGGTCCCACAACATCACGGTGCCGCCACCATACTCACCCTTGGGAATTGTCCCTTCGAACTCGGCATAGGAAAGCGGGTGATCCTCAGTGCGTACAGCAAGCCGCTTATCATCGGGATCGGCGCTGGGCCCGCGCGTAACCGCCCAGCTTTTCAGCACGCCATCGACCTCCAGCCGCAAATCCCAATGCAAGCGCGTTGCCGCGTGCTTCTGAACGATGAAAAGATTACCGGTTTCGCTGTGGGCCTGTTTTCCGGCAGGCTCCGCCGTCTTCTGAAAGTCGCGCTTGGCGTTGTATTCCGAAAGGAGAGATGAGCTTCTACTCATGTTTACCCGTCTCCATGGGATTCATCCTTGTGCTCAAGCCGCTGGGTCACGCGGCCCAGAACGGTCAGCATTATCAGGCTGATGAAACTGCCGATCACTACTAGTGGCCACTGACCCGCCCCACAGGCGACGCCGATCACGGCTGTAAGCCAGAGGTGGGCCGCGGTGGTCAGGTTATGCAACCGGCCCTTGCTGAAGATGATAAGGCCCGCACCGATAATGCCGATAAACGAGCCGGTTGCTTCAAATATGCGAAGCACGTCGGTGCGTTGGCTATCCGTCTGGTTATAAAGCGCGATCATCGACACCGTCATCGCCGCCGCCGTAAAACAGATCAGCCCATGGGTGCGCAGACCGGCGGCTTTTTCATGCAGTTCGCGGTCCAATCCCAATAAGAGGCCCAGAACCGCGGCAACGCCCAAACGCGTAAGCAGATCAAGATCGAACCAATGGTTAAGGATCGGCTCATTCAGTTCCATGGCTCAAGCTCGCTTGCGAGCCGTGGCCTTTTTTGCTGGGGGTTTTTTCGGTGCAGGCTTGTCCGATCCCTTGTCCCCGCCGCCGCCAACCGACTTTTTCAGCGCGGCCATCAGATCGATCACATTACCCCCGCTCGGTGCTGTATCCGGTTCTACGTCTTCCAGCACCTGCTTGCCCTTTGCCTTGCGCTTCTTTTCAATCAAGCGGTGAAGCGCATCGACATAGCGATCATGGAACTTGGCCGGATCGAATTTGGCGGTCTTCTTGTCGATCAGGGTCGTGGCCAATTCAAGCAGTTCTGGGTCCGGCTTGGCATCGCCAATCTCGCGGAAAAAGCCCTGCGCCTTTTGCACCTCATCGGCATAGCGCAGCGTTTCCATTATCAAGCCCCGGCCGCAGGGCTTAATCGACACCAGTTGTTCGCGCCCGCGCACCGATAGCTGGCCAAGACCGGCCTTGCGAGTATCCCGCAAGGCATCGCGCAGGACAACATAAGCCTCTTCGGCAAGGTCATCGGCGGGGACGATGTAATAGGGCTTTTCGTAATAGAGTACGTCGATATCGTCCGCCTCGACGAACTGCACCAGTTCCAGCGTCTTGCGGCTTTCAATCTTCACCGCCTCGATCTCGGCCTCGTCGAGCAGCACAAAGTTACCCTTCGAAATCTCATAGCCCTTGACGATTTCCTCGCGGTCTACTGCCCCCACGCCTGCCACGACCTTTTCGTAACGGATTGGCTTGCCACTTGGTTCATGTATCTGACGAAAGCTGACGGCAGCCCCGGATCGGGTCGCGGAATAGATTTCCACGGGGATCGAAACCAGGGCCAGCCGGATCTGCCCCTGCCAGTATGCGCGCGCCGCCATGGCTGCTCCTTCTTGTCGCAGCAGAAACGCCCGGCCCCATGATCCTGTTCCGGATCAACTTCCCACGATTGTGCCGCCGTTGGGATGCAGCACCTGGCCGGACATGTAGCTGGAATCCTCACACGCCAGAAACAGGAAACTGGGGGCAACTTCATTCGGCTGGCCCGGTCGGCCCATCGGCGTGCCTTCGCCAAAGTGGGCGAGCTTTTCCTCGGTCGCGCCGCCACTGGGATTCAAGGGCGTCCAGATCGGCCCCGGAGCAACGGCGTTGACCCGAACTCCCTTGCTGACAAGGTTCTCGCTCAGTGATCGGGTGAAGGCCGTGATAGCGCCTTTCGTGCTCGAATAGTCGAGCAGTTCCTTCGAACCTTCATACATGGTTACCGACGTGCAGTTGATGATGGCAGCGCCAGCATCCAGATGCGGCACGGCTGCCTGCGTCAGGAAAAACATGGCGAAAATGTTAGTCTGGAACGTGCGGCGAAGCTGTTCTTCGGTGATGTCTTCGATGTTCTTGTCAGGATGCTGCTCGCCGGCGTTGTTGACCAGAACGTCAAGCCGTCCAAATTTTTGGATAGTCTCCTCGATCAGCGCGTCGCACGCCGCTTTCTCACCCAGGTCAGCAGCGATGGTCAGTGCGCGGCGACCCTCGGAGCGTACAATTTCGGCAGTCTTTTCCGCATCGCCATGTTCGCACAGATATGAAATTACGATGTCCGCGCCCTCCCGGGCGAAAAGCGCCGCGACAGCCCTGCCAATCCCGCTGTCCGCCCCGGTAATCAGGGCCACCTTGCCCTTCAGCCGGTTCGATCCGGGAAAGCGGGGTTGCCATTCCGGCTTTGGGTCCAGCGTGCTTTCATGCCCCGGAAGGGCATCTTCGTGGATCATAGGGGCAACGTGGGACATCGTCGTTCTCCTTCCCCCACCCAACGGCATAGGGACGGCCCCGTTCCCGCCCCGAATTTAGACCGAAGCGTCTACGCGGCGCGCAACCCGGAGGCTTTGGGTGTCTTTTTTAGAAAGGCGATCAGTCCGCGCTCATAGCGCGACAGCCACCGTGTTGTGCGCGGCAGTTGCAGGCCTGTCCGAAACGCTTCCTGCGCCGCCATATCCCGCGCCAGTGCAACAATTGCCGGATGGATATAGGATTTGCGCGCTATCGCCGGGGTATTGCCAAGCCGTGCCGAGACATGATCGAGGAGCACCTTCATCGGCACAGTATCTTCGCTTGTCGCGATCAGTTCAAAACCCGCGACGCTGGCGGTCCAGGTGCGAAAATGCTTTGCCGTGAAATCATCCCCCATCGTATCCCGCAGATAGCTGTTCACATCCGTCGACCCGACCGGGCATGGCGCGCCATCATCGTCCAAGAACTGGAATAGGTGCTGCCCCGGCAAGTCCTGCATAGCGCGTACAAACCGCGCGAGGTTGCGATCCGTGAGCCGGGCTTCCACCTGACGGCCAGACTTGGCCTTGAAGCGCAGGCGCAGCGTCTGACCGGTCAATGCCGCATGGCGCATCCGCAACGTCGTCGCCCCAAAACTGCGATTGCTCCGTGCATAGGCCTCGTTCCCCACTCTGATCGCAGTGCTGTCCAGCAGGTGCACCACAGACGCCACGGCCCGTTCACGGGTAAGACCACGCCCACCAAGATCGCTTTCCACCCGCTTGCGGACCAGCGGCAGCAAACTGCCGAAACGGGCGAGTCCATCGAACTTGGCGCATTCGCGCGCCGCGCGGAATTCCGGATGGTAGCGGTACTGCTTGCGCCCGCGTGCATCGATCCCGGTAGCCAGCAAATGCCCGTCCGCACGAAGACAATACCAGGCATCACCATAGGCAGGGGGCAGCGCTATAGCGTTCAGCCGGTCAATCTCATCACGATGCGTTATCCGCTCGCCATCCACACCGAAATAGGCCCATCCCCGCTTCAACTTGCGCCGACTGATGCCGGGCTGTCGATCGTCAACGAAAATGAGGTTCGGTTTCACCCGCTATACCGCTCTTTAGGACATCCAGTAGAGCGATTGCCGATGCATGCGGTTCCGAAGGATGCCAAAAGGCAGTCCCTTAGCCCGGCATAAGGCCCGCCTTCCGCAAGGCTTCTGCCACCCGCTTCATGTAGTCGACATGGGCTTCGGTTGTTTCAAACCCCAGCCCCATGGTGACAACCGCCGCATGGCTTCCGCCCTCATCGCGCCAGCGCGCCGCGCGTTCGACGACCGCCTCCGGACTTTTTGCGGCCAACATATTGCATTGCAGGCCGAACGGTTCATCCGCGCGGCCCTCTTCGGCAAGGAAACCGCGCAGTTGCGAACGCAGGCTGCTGGAATCGGATGCACCATCGACAAAGATGAAACCATCCCCGATCCGCGCCGCGCGCCGCAGTGCTGGCTCTGAAAAGCCGCCCAGCCAGATTGGAATCTGGCGATGCGGGCGGGGGTTCAGTGTGGCGCGATCGATCCGATCAAAGGCCCCGGTGAAATCCACGACTGGCTGCGTCCAAAGAGCGCGTAGCAATTCGACCTGCTCGCCAATGCGCTTGCCGCGCGTGCGGAAATTCTGGCCAAGCGAATCATATTCCACATGATTCCAGCCGATGCCTACGCCCATCCGCAGCCGTTCGCCGGATAGCAGGTCAACGTCTGCCGCTTGCCGCGCGACCAGCGCCGTTTGGCGTTGAGGAAGGACAATCACCCCCGTCACCAATTCGATGCGCTGGGTGATCCCCGCCAGATAGGCGAACATGACCAACGGATCATGGAACGGGTGCTTGTCCGTATAGGGTCCGTTGGGAACCGGATCCCGATCATGATGTGCGCCCAGCACATGATCGTAAGCCAGGAGATGGTCATAACCGATTTCCTCGGCCGCCAGCCCAATCGTGCGAACAGCAAGGGGATCGCCCCGTAATTCCGTCTGCGGGTAAATCAGGCCGATCTTCAATGGCTCATCCTCTTTGCTTGATCGTCATGCACACGTTCCTCAATACAGAACGAGGCGGATGAGCAACCCCACGCAGCCCAGAGCGACGACACTCATCGCCCAGATCGCGACGAACCAGCCGAACTTACGCGCGCCTCCCGCCATCAATGATAACCACTTTGATCGACCTTGCCGCGGAACACCCAATAGGCCCATGCCGTGTATGCCAGAATAACCGGCAGGAGCAGTCCGGTGCCGATCAGCATGAAAACCTGACTGCGATGCGGCGCGGCCGCCTCCCAGATGGTCAGCCGCGCAGGAATGACGTCCGGCCAGATCGAAATGCCAAGACCGGCAATGCACAGGCCGAAAAGCCCCAGCGCCCAGAAAAAGGGCTGCGCTTCCTTTTTCCGGTTAAGGCTGCGGTAGAACATCACCGTGACGATGAGCGTCGCCAGCGGCATTTGCGCCGTAACCAGGACGCCCGGATGGGACAACCAGCGCACGTAATACTGCGCTTCCAGCGTCAGCGTCATCAGGCTGACTGCGGCGATCACCAGCAACAGGGCAATCCCCAGACGCTTTGCATAGGTAACGGCCTGACGCTGCAGATCGCCCTCGGCCTTCCAGTTGAGCCAGCAGGCACCCAACAAGGCATATCCCACCATGAGGCCGAAGCCCGTCAGCACCGAGAACGGCGACAGCCATTCCCATGATCCCCCAGCATAGGCGCGGCCTTCTACCGTTATGCCCTGAAGCAGCGCGCCCAGCGTCACGCCTTGCGCAAATGTCGCCACGCAGGAGCCCAACGTGAATGCCCCGTCCCACAGCGCGCGGTGCCTCGGGTCGCGCCAGCGAAATTCGAATGCGACGCCCCGCAGGACAAGGCCCAGCAGCATGGCGATAAGCGGTGCATAGAGCGCAGGCAGGATGATGGCATAGGCCAGCGGGAAGGCTGCGAGCAAACCGCCGCCGCCCAAAACCAGCCACGTCTCGTTCCCATCCCACACCGGAGCAATGCTGTTCATCGCCGTGTCGCGATCCGACCCAACCTTGAACAGCGGGAACAGGATACCGATGCCCAGATCAAAGCCATCCATCACTACATAGGCGACAATGGCCAAACCGATGATGAAGGCCCAGATGACGGTAAGGTCGATCATGTGTCCGCTCCATCGCTATCCGCATGGCCGATAATGGCCGGGGCGGGTGTTACGCCCGCCGTGCGTACCGGCGTGCCATCCAGCGTCGTTTCATGCGCCTCTGGCGGCTTTTTCATCAGCCGCAGGACATACCAGATCCCCGCACCGAACACCGCGAAATAGACAAGCACAAAGGCGAGCAGCGACACCGCAACTGCTGGTGCATGAAGCGGTGACGCAGAATCCGCGGTTCGCATAAGGCCATATATTGTGAAGGGCTGCCGGCCGACCTCTGTCGTGATCCAACCGGCAAGCACCGCGATAAAGCCAGAGGGCCCCATCACCAGCGCAGCGCGGTGAAGCGACGTCCATCTGTACAACCCTTTGCGGGCCCTTGCGATCAAGCTCCACAGGCCTATGCCCAGCATGGCAAAGCCCAGCCCCACCATGATGCGGAACGACCAGAACACGATGCCTACGGGCGGCTCATCCTGATCAGGCACGGTATCCAGCCCCGCAAGCGGTGCGTTCGGATCGTGCTTCAGGATCAGGGATGATCCCTTTGGAATTTCGATAGCATAATCGACCCGCTTTTCCGCGCTGTTCGGGATGCCGAACAGGATCAGCGGCGCGCCATTCGGATAGCTGTGATAATGGCCTTCCATCGCCATCACCTTGGCCGGCTGGTGCTCCAGCGTATTCAGCCCGTGCAGATCGCCCGCGAAAATCTGTATCGGCGCGACAATCGCGGCCATCCACATCGCCATGGAGAACATCTTGCGGGCCCCAGGATTGTTGCGGTCCTTCAGCAGATGCCATGCCCCGACCGCCCCCACCGCAAACGCCGTCGTCAGGTAAGCCGCGATGACCGTGTGGACCAGCCGATAGGGGAAGCTGGGATTGAAGATGATCGCCGCCCAGCTATCGCCCGGCAGAAATTGGCCGTTGGCGCCCATTTCATAGCCTGTGGGCGTTTGCATCCAGCTGTTGACCGCAAGAATCCAGAAGGCGGAAATGAAAGTGCCCAAAGCCACGGCACAGGTTGCGGCAAAGTGCAGCTTGCGCCCCACCTTATTGATACCGAACAGCATGACGCCCAGAAAACCGGCTTCCAGAAAGAACGCCGTCAGCACCTCATAGGCCATCAGCGGGCCAATCACCGGCCCCGCCCTGTCGGAAAATACCGACCAGTTCGTACCGAACTGATAAGACATGACGATGCCGGAAACGACGCCCATGGCAAAAACCACCGCGAAGATCTTTAGCCAGTAGCGATAGAGGTTGGCGTAAACGCCCCGCCCCGTTTTCAGCCACAGCCCTTCCAGCACGGCAAGAAAACTCGCCAAACCGATCGTGAAGGCCGGAAAGAAGAAATGGAAGCTTACCGTGAAAGCAAACTGCACGCGGGCAAGGAGGATTGCCCATTCCTGATCGATCATATCCAACTCCGTGACCGCGCAGATGTTTAAGGAGTGCCCTTCCCTAGGCGGCAGAGCAAGTATAAATAAAGATAAAGTTCAGCATTCTGAAAATTAACTACCCGGAACCGTATCGTAATCTTCAGGAAAAGTATGAGTCTGGAAACCACCACGGTTTCCAGACGTTACGGGAAACGTCGATAGATCGGCCAACGAAAACTTATCGTTGCACATATTTTCAGAAGGCAATCCATGACGACGGCATACGGCCGGGCCCCGCTCTCCGCGCTTCATTCCATTCTGTTGGCGTTTCCCCTTGTGCTGTTCACGTCAGCGGTACTCTCCGATATCGCTTATCTCAAGACCGCAGAGATGCAGTGGTCAAACTTTTCGGCATGGCTGATTGCGGGTGGGCTTTTCGTGGGCGCCTTCGTGCTGCTGTGGGCGGCAATCGGTTTCTTCACCGATCAGACGCAGGCATCGCGAGGTTCGCGGCTGGATTACCTGCTGCTGTTGGTCGCCATGTGGGCCATCGGCTTCATCAACGCCCTACTGCACAGCCGCGACGCCGGCTATTCGGTAACGCCGACAGCATTGGCGCTTTCCGTGATCGTTGCCGTGCTGGCGCTTAGCGCCGCGTGGATCGGCTATTCCGGCTTTGATCGGCAGGAAACGAGGTGATGCGCATTTTTATCCTGACGGCAGCCATAACTGGCTCTCTTGCCGCCTGCGGTAGCGATGCCGGCGTCTCGCAATATGGCGACCAGCCTAATTTGCCGAAGCAAGAAGCAGGCCTTCTACCCGCTATGGCCATTGCCGAACCGACCGGCTGGGACGGTACGCGCCCGAAGGTTCCCGCCGGCTACAAAATCACACCTCTTGCGACCGACCTGAAGATTCCGCGCCAAACACTGGTGCTGCCAAATGGCGACGTTCTGGTTGCCGAGGGATCAGGCGGCGGCGCGCCAGCCCTGCGCCCCAAGGATATCATCGCCGGCTTCATCAAGGGACGCGGCAAGAGCACGGCTAAGGGCGGAAACCGACTGACGCTGCTCCGCGACGCCGATGGCGATGGGCTGGCGGAGTTGAAAACCGTCTTCCTCGCTGACCTTAACGCACCTTACGGACTGGCTTTTGTGAACAACACGCTGTTCGTGGCGAACCAGGACTCGCTCATGTGGTATCCCTACACCCCGGGGCAGACGAAAATCACGGCTCCCGGTACCAAGCTGATTGATCTACCCGCCTATCTGAACCACCACTGGACTAAGGCCCTGGCCGCCAGCCTTGATGGCACCAAACTTTACGTCGGCATCGGTTCAAACAGCAATATCACCGAGCGCGGTATGCCCGCGGAATCAAATCGCGCCATGGTCTGGGTCGTCGATGCCGCAACCGGCATGCACAAGCCTTTCGCAACCGGTTTGCGCAACCCAAGCGCGCTGGCAGTCCATCCCCAGACAGGTGAACTGTGGGCAGCGGTCAATGAACGTGATGAACTGGGCGCCAACCTTGTCCCTGACTATCTGACATCGGTGCGCGAGGGCGGATTCTATGGCTGGCCATACAGCTATTGGGGCAACAACGTGGATCCGCGCGTAAGACCGCAGAATCCAGAGAAAGTCACTTCCGCTATTCGGCCCGATTATAGTCTTGGCTCGCACACCTCCCCCCTCGGCCTTTCCTTCTCCAACGCAGCCATGGGGCCGGGCTTTGCCACTGGCGCCTTTGTGGGTGAGCACGGCAGCTGGAATCGTAAAGCCTTCGCCGGTTACAAAGTCGTGTATGTGCCGTTCGGGGATTCCCAGCCCACGGGGGCGGATCCCGTCGATTTCGTCTGGGGCTTCCTTACCGATGACGGCAAAGCAATGGGCCGCCCGGCCGGTGTGACCGTGGACCCACGCGGCGCATTGCTGGTCGCAGACGACCTTTCGAATACCGTCTGGCGGGTCGCACCAACGAAAGCCGTCATACCGCCAGCGCCGGAAGCGACTGCCACACCACCGCCAGCAGGCTAAGGCCCATCCCCCCACCGGCGACAAAACGCCGCCACGCAGAAAAGTGCTCGTCCGCGCGCTGCTGCGCCAGGCGATACAGCGCTAGCAGGTTGGCGGCGACGCACACAAAGGTCAGTCCAATGACCCATCCGGCGTGCGGCGCGATCTCTGCTACTGCGTAGAGGCCGAAGAAGTGCACGGTCCAGATCAGAAAACCACTCAGTAGGATAAGCCAGCTTTTCATGCGCCAATCGCGCGGACAAAGACGCTCCCCACAAGACCCTGCGCCCCGGTATAACCGACGAACAGACAAGTCAGATCGACCGTGTTGTTCCGCAGTGGGGTGATCCGGCCAGCCAGCACGCGCCATCCCAGATAGCTGGCGATAAGCACCGCCACCGCACCCACGCCTGCCTGCAGACAGTGAATTGCAAACACCGTAGCGCCTTGGCCGCTGCTATCTGGCGAAAGGATAGCAGACCACGCCTGCACGTCGATCCACGTCAGGGCAACCGCGACAATTGCAGCAAGACTGACGGGGATCGCCGACCAGCCCTGGCCATGGGCATGAAGGAAACGTGTCGCCCAGGCAGCGGCGATGACGGCAGCATAACCCGCCGCCAACGGTACTACTTCGCCTAGTGCAGGCGGAGCTATCCAGAACTGGGGCTGATTGCCCCACAGAAATGCCAGGCTAAACAAGGCCATGGCAAAGATCATGCCCAGCACGATCATGACAATCACCATCGCCCACCAACCGTGGCTTTGCGGGCCTGTCATATAGGTGGGCACGAATATACCCGCGCCGATTTCGACTTCTTTCTGTTCTACCGGCAGGTCCGTTTCCGAAACCCAGCGCAACATCGCGATAATGGCAAGGACGGCACTAGTGAAACCGAAGACATAGGCCTGCACTGTCAACGCCAGGAAAAAGCCCGCCGTGAATACGGCTGCCGCCAAGGGCCATACTGATGGACCGGGCATGATCTGGATATACTGCGGTTCAGCCAGCAGCGTGCTGGTTACCAGCGTCTCGCGCCTGCCAGTTGCGGAACCGGGTAGAAAATACCGGCCGCGCTCCACATCCCGGGAAATTGCCGGATTGTCCCACAGCGGCTCCCGGCTGGTGACTACCGGGATCGATCGCGCTGAATAGAGTTTGGTCGGCAACCATTCGAGCGTGCCTGCCCCATACACATTGCCTGCATTTTCACCCTCTGGCTCGATTCTGAAATTGCGGAACAGGTCAATCACGAACAGCAGCACCCCCAGCCCCAGCATGAATGCGCCGATGGTAGAGATCAGACTTGGCAATTCCCAGCCGCTGCCGGGGAGATAAGTGTAAACGCGCCGCGGCATGCCCATCAGACCCGCCAGATGCATCGGCATGAAGGCGATGTTCATGCCCACGAACATCAGGCCGAACACCCACTTCGCCAGTCGCTCTGAAAGAGGACGGCTGCTGACCATCGGCGTCCAGTAATACATGGCGGCGAACAGGGGGAACACCATGCCGCCCATAAGAACGTAATGAAGGTGCGCGACGATGAAGTAGCTGTCGTGTGCCTGCCAGTCAAAAGGCACCAGCGCCACCATCACGCCGGTCAGCCCGCCGGTCACAAAGATCACCACGCTGCCCATGGCGAAAAGCCCCGGCGCGTTGAAACGCGGGCTGCCGATGGCAAATGTTGCGATCCATGAAAACACCTGAATGCCGGCAGGAATACTAACCGCCATCGATGCAGCTGAGAAAAAGCCCGCGGTCATTGTCGGCAGACCTGTCGTGAACATGTGGTGCGCCCACACGCCAAAGCTGATGAAGCCGGTCGCTATCATGGCAAGAACTATCAGACGATAACCCACCAGCTCTGTCCGGGCGACCGTGGGGATAATCATGCTCATCATGCCGGCTGCAGGCAGGAAGATGATATAGACTTCCGGATGGCCAAAGAACCAGAACAGGTGCTGCCAAAGCACCGGGTCCCCGCCCCGTGTTGCGTCGAAGAATGGCCAGTTGAACGCTCGCTCGATCTCCAGCAACAATGTCGCGAGGATGATGCTGGGAAACGCGATGATTATCATCACTGCAAAAACCAGCATGGCCCAGGCGAAAATCGGCATTCGGTCCAAGCTCATCCCCGGCGCACGCGTGCGCAGGACGCCCACGATGATCTCTATAGCGCCGGCGATCGCGCTGATTTCGATAAAACCGATGCCCAGCAACCAGAAGTCGGTGTTGATGCCCGGCGAAAAAGCCTTTGAGGTGAGCGGTGGATACATGAACCAACCACCATCGGGCGCAAGACCGACGAAAATCGATGCGAAAAAGCAAAGTCCCCCCACCGCGTAAGCCCAGAACGCATAGGCCGACAGCCGCGGAAACGGCAGGTCACGCGCCGCCAGCATCTGGGGCAACAGCAGCACTCCCGCTGCCTCCACCATGGGCACCGCGAACAGGAACATCATCACCGTGCCATGCATGGTGAAGACCTGATTATAGGTCCCTTGCGGCAGCACATCCATCAGCGGTGCCGCAAGCTGCACGCGCATCAACAGTGCCAGAACCCCAGCCAGCAGGAAGAACAGGAATGCCGTGCCGAGGTAGTAGATGCCGATATAGTTGTTGTTGACCGCCGTCAGATATTCCAGCCCTTTCGGCGCACACCATATGCGGGAGAGTTCCTCTTCCTCGCCATCAGGCCGGTCATCGAGCGCTGGAAAGCGGCGATACAGATCGTGGTCGAAGCCCGTTTCAGACTTCACTTCAGGCTCTCCAGATATTCCGCAACGGCGTTCAGCTCCTCGGCCGAAAACTGCTTGTAGTTCGGCATCCGGTTTCCGGGCTTCAGCGTCTGGCTGTCCGCCACCCAACCTGCGAGAGTGCCGCGGTTGTTGGGCAGTATCCCCGCCCCCAACGTGCGGCGCGAGCCAATATGGCTGAGATCAGGCCCGGCAAGGCCATTCGCCGCCGTTCCCCGGATCGTGTGACACGCACCGCACCCACTTGAGAGGAAAAGCTCCGCCCCCCGCCCTTCAGCAGGCGACGGTCCGGCAAGCCGCGCCGCGCGCCACTGTGCAAAGCTTTCCGGGGTATGGGCAACGACGGTAAAGCCCATCAGCGCATGGGGGCCACCGCAGTATTCAGCGCATTGCCCGCCATAGGTGCCGGGTTGGTCGGCCTGTATCCGAAGCAGGTTCCGATGCCCCGGGATCATATCCATCTTGCCGGATAACTGCGGCACCCAGAAGCTGTGGATCACATCGGCCGATTCCAATTCAAGCAGCACTGGCTCACCAGCGGGAACATGCAGTTCGTTGGCATCACTCAGTACGGTGCGTCCTTCGCTGTCGAGATAGGCGACACGCCACCACCACATCTCCCCGGTAACCTGTACGCGCATCTCGTCACCCCGAGGCGCCTTTGCCTGAAGATCTGCTGTCAGCCACAATCCCCACACCAGCAGTGCTGTCAGAACTATGACGGGGAAAGCTACTCCTCCAATCCAGATCGCCCGGTCACCGCCCAGACGGCGGCGCAGTGGCGGCTTGCCCCAAAGCGCAATAGCCAGCGCGGCAAGCACCGCCGCCAGCACCAGAACGCCACCAATCAGCAACGCCCATGCCAGCAGCGTTATGGGCTGTGCGAAAGGACCGGCCGGATCAAGGACCGGCGGCGGCCAGCCCCGAAACACCGCCTGCAGGGCAACATCAGGACGCATCTGGCCGATCCAGAAAAGCGGCCAGATCAGCAGCGTCGCGCCGGGTCATCGGCACTTTGGGCATTCCGCTTCCTGAAGGATCAAGCAGGAAACCCGACAGCGTGTCGACGCGATTGGGCAGCCTGCCGGCAATCAGGCCTCGCGCCGCGAAATCCTCAAGTGACGGCCCCGTCGTTCCGCGCGGCCAGATGCCGGGTATCGCATGGCACGCTCCGCAACCCAGTCTTTCTGCCGCTACTTTGCCCCGTGTAACAGAAGCTGTTTCCGCCATATTGCGTTCGACATCTGGTTTATCGCAGGCGGTTAGAAACAGCGTGACTATCAAGACGATACGTACCCCCATGCATCGGTAATCCTTTCCTGACGGAACCGCCCATCGCCAGATCGGTTCCGTCCTTGATGTCGCGCCTTTTTCCGCTCATTGCGTTTGCAGTTCTGTCCGCCTGCGACAGCGCCGGTGGCAATGAAGCATTCCGCGCCAGTGGCGAAGTGATCGCGTTCAGCGGCGGCGATGGCGGGGCAACGCACGCGTGCGCCACTTGCCATGGTCTCAAGGGTGAAGGGGATGGACATCTCGCGCCGCGACTAGCCGGACTCGACGCGGGCTATCTTCACCGCCAGCTTGACGATTATGCCAACGGACGACGGCAGAATGCCGAAATGCGCGCCGTCGCCCGGCGGCTTAGCGGAGACGACCGGGCCAAGGTTTCCGCTTGGTACGCAGCGCTGCCACCGACGGCAGTCGCGCTTCCCCACACCTCAACGCTCTATCTGCAACAATGCGCCGGGTGCCATGGGCCCCGAGGTGAAGGCGTGGGCCCAGCCAACCCGCCGCTGGCAGGGCAGTCGACCGCTTACATCGAAGCCCAACTGAACGCGTGGCGATCAGGCCGGCGTGGCGGAGACGCGATGAGCCAAATGCTTTCCGTCAGCCGCGCGCTGTCTCCGCCGGAGATCCAGCTTCTGGCAAGCCATGCCGACGGTTCTCTTCCTCTGCCTCGTCATCCTCCAACACAGGAAGCATCCCGATAAGCACATCATGCTTGTCCCAGAAATGATGCTTGATCGCGGCCCCGGCATGCATGGGCAACATTGCCAGCAACAGCAGGACAAGTAGCATGTGGACGCCCTCTGACCAGTCCAGAATAAGCCACTGCACGGCAATCGGCACATCATGAAACGGCATCTGCGGCCAGGGTATCCCTGCCAGTTCCAGAGGCGGGCCATCGCCCAGTGCCGACCACATGGCCCAGCCGCTCAGGGGAAGGCCGAAGAAGCAGATATAGAACAGTGCGTGCGTTACATAAGCAATCTGCGTCTGCCAGCCCAGCTTATCGGCATCGTTGATGGGCCCCGGCACGATGGCGCGCCACAACAGCCGAAGCACTGCCAGCACGAGCATCAGCAAGCCCAGTTCTGAATGGAGGCGATAGCCGTCCAGTTTCTCTCCCCCCACCGGCAGGCGGCTCATATGCCACCCCCAATAAAGCTGGAAACTGATCAATACGGCCATCACCCAGTGAAAACCCACACCGACCGGTGAATAGTGCCCCTCTGCCGTATGCCGGGCCGCCCAGGCGCGGATCGCTTCAATCATGTCCGCACAAGCCGTTTCTGTTCACCAAACCAGCCACCTGCGAACCACAGCGCCGCCCCAAGATAGGCGCCCGCACCGGGAACCCACATGATCAGCCCGGCCAACTGCTGATCCTCAAGTGGGGTTAGTCCCCACGCTTCCGTCGTGATCAGGTGCCAGCCGTAAACAGGCACGCCGGAAAACGTTAGCAGCGCCGCCAGAAGGCCCATCTGCACCATGGTCGCCAGCAGTCCAGCAACGGCAACGGGCGGCGGTGCCGCGCGTGCGGCCCGCCAGAAGCCCACCGCTGAGAGGAGAAGGGTTCCCTGCATAAGCCAGTATCCGGCATCGCTGGCCAACGCGAAGGCGTACGCAGTTGGCGTGTGCCAAACCCACCAGATAACTGCATGACCCGCAGTCCAGCCTGTCACGCTGCCGCGGGCGAGAGGCAATGCCACGGCGATCAGCGGCGCGGCCAGAGCGGTCAGGATCAAATGATGGCTGACTCTAACCGAAAACAGCGCTGATCCTAACGCACACAGCGGCGATGCAAACAACACCAGTAATACGGCGATGCTCGCCATCAGCGGGGCAGAACGTGCGCCCAGTCTGCTGCAGGCGATATACGCGGCTGCCAGCACTGCCATCAACCAAGGATCAAAATTCCACCGTACTATGGCTTCCGCAGGCACGGGCGGAGATCCGCAATAGGGCATCACGGCCAGCTGCATGCCTTTTCAAACTGCGTTGCCGGGCGCTGGTTCCCGATCCGTTGCGTCGATGATTGACGCGCAATCATCCCCGCTATATGCGCCACTGTGTATCACAGATAAACGCAAGGCTGCCGGTTCGCTGCAGTCTTTCGGACAAACAAAATAGGAGAGACCGGATGCAGGCATTGGCCGAACGTGACTATTTCACGGATTACGACATTCTGAAGGACCCCTACGGGTTCTTTGAATCCGTGCGACAGCATGGCCCTGTCTATCAGCCGCCAGGCCGGGATTATTTCATCGTCACCGGGTTTGACGAAACCCTTGAAGTCCTGCGCAACCATGACGCGTTCTCAGCCGTCATCGGGCTACAGGGCGCCGCAGCCCCGCTGCCCTTCACACCGCAGGGATCGAACATCACCAGCCAGATCGAAGCGCATCGCAAGGATTTTTCCGGCGGCGATCAGGTGGTAAACCTCGACGATGACGCGCACACAAAGCTGCGTGCCCTGATCAATACGCTGTTTGTTCCTTCCCGCCTCAAGGCCAGTGAACAGTTCATCGCCAGCTACTCGGACCGGATGGTTCGCGAAGCGGTCGCAAATGGCGGGGTCGACCTGATCGAGACGATCGCCACGCCGTTCGTGACCGTTGTTGTCGCTGACCTCTTGGGCGTTCCCGTCGAAGACCGTCAGATTTTCATGGATGCCATCGCCAGTGCTCCGCCGCCGGGGAGCCTGGATGGACATCATGCCATGGAGGGTGAGAACCACCCCTTCGCGATCATGGGGTCATATTTCGCCGGCTACATCGCGAACCGTCGGGCCAATCCGCAGGACGATATTCTAACGGAGCTGGCCCACGCCAAATACGCCGATGGCACCACACCCGACCTTTATGACATCGTTCAGCTGGGCATGTTCATGTTCGGCGCCGGACAGGACACCAGCGCCAAGCTGCTGGGCAACGCGATGAAGTTCATCGTTTCACAGCCCGGCCTGCAGGAACAGCTCCGGGCCGACCCATCGCGTATCTCTGCGCTACTGGAAGAAGTACTGCGCCTTGAAGGATCGACCAAGCAGACGGCACGCCTCGCCCGCATGGACACGCAGATCGGTGGCGTGGCGATCCCTGCCGGTACCAAGCTGCTGGTTGCGCTGTCGGCTGCCAACCGCGACCCGCGCCGCTGGGACGATCCGGATGCGCTGATTCTAGACCGCCCCCGCATCAAGGAACACGTCGGCTTCGGGCGCGGCAAGCATGTCTGCGCCGGTGCTCCCCTTGCCCGCGTCGAGGTCCGCGTCATTCTCGAGAAGTTTCTGGAATACACATCGAATATCGAGCTTGATCTTGAAAAGCATCCCGATGGTGTGGCCAATCTATCCTATGAGCCAAGCTTCATCATTCGCGGACTGGCCGAAATGCACCTCAAACTGACGCCGGCCGCAGGTTAGCGCATCATGTGGAAATGTGGAGATCCGGTTTCTGGCTGCACGCGCTAGGCCACAATAGGGTTCAGAACGCGGATCGATCCCGTGCCCGCATCAATTTCCACGTCAGCACCAACCGGCACACTTAGCTGGTTGCTGACGTGGCCGATGTTGGCGCCGTAAAACGCCGGAATGCCCAGCGGGGCAAGATACTGGTCCAGCAGTTGCGGGATGGTAAAGCCCGTGTAACCCGGAACCGCGCTGCTGCACCGCGTACACTGCCCGAAGACCACACCGGAAAGCTTCTGCAAAAGGCCAGCAAGTGCAAGCTGGCTAAGCATCCGGTCCACGCGATACTCTGCTTCGCCCACATCTTCCAGAAACAGGATCGCGCCGTTGAAATCGGGAAGCCACGGTGTTCCCACCAACGCAGCCAGAACCGAGAGGTTACCGCCGATCAGCCGCCCACTGGCTTTGCCGGGACGGATCGACGTTATCCGCCAGCGTTCGCGTTCCAACGGGTCCATATCCCCGCTATCCGGCGGTAGGAAGACCGGAGCCTCGCCCGAGAATGCAAGGCGCCAAAAGCTGTTCCAGCTGATCTCATTCCAGCTGTAAGCCGCGTTAGGCCCGTGAATGCTTGGGAAACCAGCCTTGGCCGCCAGGGCCAGATGCAGGGCCGTGATATCGCTTGATCCGACAAGCAGCTTTGGCCGGGCGATGATCGTCTCCCAGTCCAGAAACGGCAGCACCCGCGCGCTTCCCCAGCCCCCACGCACCGCGAAGATGGCACGTACCTCATCATCCGCGAACATGCCGTTGATATCGGCAGCGCGATCCTGGTCGGTACCCGCAAGATAGCCGTAACGGCTGGCAACATGGCGCCCCACCTTGGGCACCAGCCCCATCCCGGCGATCATGCTTTTCGCCGCCTCGACCTGCACGGGGCCGTCACTGAAACTGGCCGGTTCGATAAGGCCAACTGTATCGCCGGGCCGTAAGCGAGGTGGCATTCCCGGCGAGCGTGCCAAAGCGTAATTGGCCGGAAGTGCCAGGGCCGCCGCAAGCGCGCTTCCGCCTGTGATCACCAATCGTCTGTCAAACATAACCTACTCATAGCAGACGCAATTGTGCTGACCACCACGCTAGCGGGTTCGGTCCTTATGACAGCCAGTTAAGCCGAAAAATTCGCTCCCCGAGTGCGGAATGAGGACTAAACGACCCGGCAGTCAGGGCTTTCAATAATGATCTGAAAAACCGGCGATATCGCACGTTATCAGCACGATCTCGTTCACCTGTTGATCCGCCGAACTATGAGCCCTGCTGCCGCCTGCCTCTCGCCCATTCACCCCATACACTCGGCAGATGCATCCAACAGGTCTGCGCAGTACACATCTACAAAACTCATACGTAATTAAACCCCATCATTATTACACTGATATTTTTCACTGCGTGTTTTTATGGATGCAATTAATCCATTGAAAAATACATAAATTAAATAATAACTAAGTATATTTTGTAATTGTTCACATTAATCGACGATAAATCATGGATTTACCGTAAAAAATACGAAATAATATCGTACATATTATTGCCGATCGTCACCGGTAATATATCAAAATTGATAGCTTATGCAGGATGCCGGAGGGCAAGCGATGGCCGAATGTGCACCAATTGAAAGCTCGAAACCTGCCCTGACGCGGCGGGAAACAGAGGTCCTATCTCTGGTTGCCTACGGATATTCCGCCAAAGAAATTGCCTCGGAAATTCATATAGCCCCACGAACTGTAGAGCGCCACACTGAAAACCTTAGACTTAAACTAAGAGCAAAAAATAGAGCCCACCTTGTTACACTTGCAATACTTGGAAATCATCTAATATTAGATAAAGCTATTGACGATATAATTACAGTTATTTGACATACTTCCTAAGCATCATTCACTCTGATTTTTTCGGCAGTGCGCGGGAAATTTTGTAATACTCCTCGCGATTTGGACTTCTCACCCAACGCAAATACCGACGGCCAAAGCGAAGCGAACTTAGCCAGGCCTCTGCCACAAGCGTCAGGTAGCCGCAAAATCCTCAGCCAAGGCACCGGCTTTTTCATGCACCCAAGGCATCGTATGTCCCATTAGAATGCATTGGACAGCATATGATGACCGCCATAGCCTTACCGCCGACAACAGACAGACATCTGCACACCGGACGGGAAAGCAACTGATGGCCACGACAGCAACGACAGCACCGGCACCAACGTTCACCGGATTCAGCATCTCCCCTCTCACGCCCCGGATCGGTGCAGAGATAGAAGGTGTCGACCTTGGCCAAGAGCTTTCCGAGGATGTCGTTGCTGAAATTCGGCGAGCCCTGCTGACCTACAAGGTTATCTTTTTTCGCGATCAGGATATTACGGAGGCACAACATACCGCCTTTGCCCTGCGGTTCGGCAACCTTGAAATCCACCCGATTTCCGAAGGCAGTGACCACCCGCAAATCTTTCACCTGAAGACAAGGCCTGACGGCAGCACAAGCGGCGCCGACATCTGGCATTCCGACGTGACCTGGCGTGCAGAGCCTTCGCTGGGCTCCATCTTGCGCGGCAGGACCATTCCCGGCGTTGGCGGCGACACGATGTGGGCGGATATGGTCGCCGCCTATGAGGGGCTTTCGCCAGCGATGAAGGAGTGGGTCTGCACGCTGACGGCAGTCCATGACGGAAGCGGCTTTGCCCAATATCTGGGCATGACTGTCGAAAAGTGGCATGAACGCTTTCCGTTACAGGAACATCCAGTCGTCCGGACCCACCCCGAAACTGGCGAGCGCGCACTTTACGTAAACTGCTCGTTTACGCGGTCCATCAATGGACTGAGCAAAAAGGAAAGCGACTGGCTGCTAGAGCATCTTTATGCGCAGGCATCCATTCCGGAATACCAGGTTCGTTTTCGTTGGCGCGAGAACTCGATCGCCTTCTGGGACAACCGCTCTAGCCAGCACTATGCCGTCGCCGATTACGCCCCCGCCATGCGCCACATGGAACGCGTAACCATTATTGGCGACAAGCCATTTTTTGACCCCTCGCGTTGAGGATATAGGCGAAGGCCCGCTCGGTGGCCGCAGACCGATTCCGGCAACGAGCGGGCATACTGCAAGCGTTGGATAGGGCATGCGCACCGCGGATGCTTGTTGCAGGGCCATTTGGCACGTATCACCCAGCAATCGCTGGGATGTCCAATCAATGCTAAGCCAACCTGAACAGGCAATCTTAAACCTTGAACAGGCGCGTGATTTGCGGGCTGCTGGCCGTTCTTACCGCGAAATCCGTCGGCAGCTTGCTCTTACCTCCAGTCAGATCGGCCTTATTCGCCGAACTTTGAAGCGGGCAAAGGCATCCCACACCCGGTTGCGCTCGACGAAGCCGGGGGCATCAGAGCGTGATCTGCCTGTCAGCCAGTCAGTGTTACCGGCCGGTCTGCGAAAACGACTAATCACATCAGGCTTTCGCACTCTCGGGGACCTTGAGGACCGACTTTCCGAGCCCAACTTTCCAGGACTGAGAACCCTGCCCGGCATCGGACCACATAGGGAGCAACTGGTATTGAGGATGCTCGACCATTTCGCGCTTCTCCCCGGCCGGGGGGACCTTCAGGCTGCGATAGAGCAGCTCTTTCCCGAATTTGAAGACAAGCCGCAATGCGAACCCGACGCCCTCACAGAGGCTTAAAGGCTGGCGCGCGGCACGACACCCCTCGCTTGCCAACACAGTGTTGCCGAAGGCGACCTTAATCATCGCTCACCGGCTACCATTGTTGTACGGGCGTCCCGATGCAGAACGACGCTCTCTTGAAAGATCTGGCACATTGCGGCTCCGCAGAGACGCTATTGAGTTCAATCTTGAAGCACTATCCCAAACTGCGTGCCCCGATCCCGGTCGAAGACATCGCGCGGAGCGTGGGGATCAATGAATTTTGCGATCTTGCGGCTGAAAATGTCACGAGCGAGATCAGGGTAGATCCCGACAACGCCACCGGCGTGATCCTGAGTTCGGCCGATTTGGCACCCCAGCGGCGGCGCTTCGCCATCGCCCATCAGCTTGGGCACTACCTTCTCAGTACCCAGCGCGGTGACAGGCAGTGCGCGAACCGTGATCTGAGCGAAATCCGGCGCGACACCCCGCATCGCAAGGAGGAGGCGCAGGCCAACCGCTTCGCTGCCGGGCTCCTCATGCCAAAGCCATTGTTTATGGCCTTCGTCGAGACCCTGGGTAAGCCGACGGTTCTGCATCTACAGGCGATCGCTGCGGCGTATGATGTCAGCCTAGATGCTGCCGCAAGCCGCTATGCTGACATGACGCAGTCGACATGCGCGCTCTTGTTTATCAAGGGCGGGGTCGTACGCTTCGCCCGCCCGTCGCGTTCCTTCCCGCCACTATCAGTCCGGCAGGGTGGCGCTGCTCCGCAATCGGTAAGGGCGACTGGCACTGCAGACCGGCTCGCCTGGGTGGCGGCAGAGGCTCGTGATTGGCTTGTTATGTCCCGTGATATTCGCCCGCCCAAGCTTACCATGCAAGTGCTCGAAAAGAGGAATGGACTTCAACTCGTGATGCTTCTCATCAATGCCGCAGCCGAGAGGCGCGCAGACGAGCAAGACGAAAAGTTTGCGACGGAGCGCCCAAAGTTTGGGCGATGACGGATGCTACCAAGCTGGCTCCATCGGGCCAGCTTAAACATTTAATGATGAGGGATTTTCATGAACGGCTATGTGCAATTTGAAACTTCAGACGGCGAACCGATTACCATCAACGCTGATCGCGTAAATTTCGTGCGGCGGTTCAGAGGCGGCAACGACGCCAGCGCGGTGAATTTCGAGAAGGGCAATTACGTGGTCGTTAAGGGGAGTTTGGCCGAAGTGAGCAAGGCGCTCGGCAACGGATAGGCCCCAACGCAAGCTTGCCTGCGTTGGGGACGTCTCAGGCGTTTTTCACATCAATGCCTTGACCAGTTCCTCTGCCGCCGGGCCTGACGATGCCGGGTTTTGTCCGGTTATCAGTAAGCCATCACGCAGGACGTAGGCGCCCCAATCGGCATTCTTCGAATAGATGCCACCGTTCTCCTTGAGCATATCCTCGACAAGGAACGGAACGACATCGCTCAGGCCAACGGCCTCCTCCTCGGAATTGGCGAACCCGGTAACCTTCTTGCCGGCCACCAGTGGGGTGCCGTCTGCGCTTTTGGCATGACGAAACACGGCTGGCGCGTGGCAAACCGCCGCAACCGGCTTGCCTGCCGCGATCGCCTGTTCAATCAGGGCGCGAGATGTTGCGCTCTCGGCTAAATCCCACAGGGGGCCATGCCCGCCCGGATAGAAAATCGCATCGAAATCCTCGATCTTTATGGTGTCGAGCCGATGGGTATTGGCCAGTTGGGACCTGGCCTCGTCGTCGGCCTCAAACCGACGTGTTTCAGTTGTCTTGGCGCTTTCATCATTGCTCTTCGGGTCGAGCGGCGGCTGTCCGCCCTTGGGCGATGCCAACGTGATAGAGGCACCGGCTTCCTTCAGCACATAATAAGGTGCTGCCAGTTCCTCGAGCCAGAACCCCGTTGGCTCGCCGGTATCACCAAGCCGATCATGCGAGGTCAGGACCATTAGGATATTCATGTCATTCTCCATCGCTGAGGCATGCGCCGAAGATACGCAGATGGTACGCCCCGCCACCGATTACCACGGGTGGATCGCTGTCGAGCAAATTTAGCCTCGGTCGCGCAGGCTCCGTGGGCCTTCCCGAAGACTTCATCCAACAGATTAAGGATAAGGCCCGTGTAGATTGCTATCTGTTCGTCGACCGCGGAATGCGCCCGCGAACCCGGTCCGGCACGATCACTACGCGACGATACGAAAAATCCGCATACGAAATTGACGCCTACGATCGATGAAGAATTGCTCCATCACCGGCCAGTGCTCATCATAGATGATTGCGATCCTCCGGTAACATGTTGAGAAAAATCGCTTTGAACGATAATTCCTTCACTGCGCGGATCGCCATCTACCCAATTCTATTCATGGATAGTATTTATGAGCGATTCCGGGATGACCATTATTTCTAGACGCCATTTTTATATTATAGAGACCGCTGCGGCTTCCTTCCAAAGGAATTGCACATGCTTCCCGATCGTTATGGAAACCCTGTTTCCACCACCTCCCACGCGGCGCTCGACAAATATAACGAAGCGCTTGAACTCATCCGCCTATACTGGGGTGATCCGATCGCTGCTCTCGATGCAGCGCTCGACGAGGATCCTGGCTTCACCATGGCCTGGGCAGCGCGAGCCGCGGTGTTGGTCCAGCAATGCGACAGGGCGTATCACGAGGAAGTCGCTCGGTCACTGCAGGCCGGCAGAGCCAGCGGCGGGAGCGAGCGCGAACAGGCACATCTTGCAGCCGCCCAGGATTGGCTGGACGGCCACATCAATGCAGGCGCCTTGAAGTTCGCCCGCATCGTGCAAGAGCATCCACGTGATCTCCTCGCCCTTCAAACCGCGCATGTCGGCTGTTTTTTTCTGGGCCGCGCCAGCGAGTTGCGTGATTGGCCGCTGCAAGCCCTGCGCGCGTTCGGGCCCGGAGATGACGGCTATCACGCGGTCATTGGCATGGCGTCATTCGGCCTTGAGGAATGCGGGGACTATGCACGTGCAGAAGCTCTGGGATCGGAAGCCGTAGAACGTGATACGCGCGATGGCTGGGCTGTGCACGCGGTCGCTCATGTCCATGAAATGCGAGGTGATACCGAACGCGGCATGGCATGGCTGCGTGACAATGGACGTGCGCTACTACCGGAAAACGGTTTCTCGTACCACAATTGGTGGCACCTCGCCTTGCTGCACCTCGACCAGGATGACCATCGGTCCGCGCTTGACGTGTATGACGCACACATCCGGCCAGTGCCCGACGCACCTGTGCTGCTGGAATGGATCGATGCCTCCGCGCTGCTCTGGCGGCTTTATCTCGACGGGGTCGACACTGGAAACCGGTTTGCGCTGCTCGCTACATCGTGGGAGCGCGCCGTGGACGACAGCCTCTACGCCTTCAACGATCTCCATGCATTGATGGCATTCATCGGCGCGGGCCGCATTGCCGATGCAGAGAAGACTATCGCCGCACTGAAACGTGCGAGCATCTCGGATGGTGACAACGGTTACATGGCGCGCGCAGTGGGCCTACCTATCGCCGAATCCTTTCTCGCTTTTGCCAAGGGCGAATATGCTGCAGCTGCCGATGGCATTCTGGCGACTCGTGGCATCGCACAGCGTTTTGGCGGATCGCATGCGCAACGCGACGTCCTGTCGTTGACGGCGCTTCACGCGGCCAAACGAGCGGGGCAGGCAGAGGTCGCGGCGGCGCTTGCAACAGAGCGCCTGGCACACAAGCCCACCAGTCCCTGGGCCCGTCGCTTGACGCGAGAGGTAAACCCATCGGCATCGATCCCCTAACCCTACCTACCGCGAATGGAGTGTCGCCGTCAGTCGTCAAAATGGGCATGAAGGCTATTACGCACCCGCGAATCTGTTCGCGTTGGACGCACAAGATCGCGCCTGCATTGCAGGCGCGGGGATCATCTGAATTATCAGGAAACCTTGAATAACCGCGCTAGCCTTGGCACGGGCGCCCAAGTGAAGACAGCCTGCCTGGCTGTTCCCGGACTGTCTGGTGCGGTCGAGAAGACTCGAACTTCCACGGGCTTTCGCCCACAACGACCTCAACGTTGCGCGTCTACCAATTCCGCCACGACCGCATAATCGACAGGGCGCGAACTGGTCGGCCCCCGGGGTAGGAGGGCGCCCTTAGCAAAGGGGTTGGAGGCCTGCAAGCGCTGAGTCCAACTCTGTGCACACCGAGCCACAAAAATTCCGTCCCACAGCGGGAACAGGGTGAATTTTGACTTTGCAGAATAGGTAAAAAAACTGTCAATGACAGGGTATGGCCGCCCTCGCCGCCTTCATCCTCGCAGCTGCGCCGGTCACGGCCGCAGCACCGCGCCCGGACGCGCCAACCTATTCCAGTTCCGCAAGCGCCACCGCGTCCGTCACTATTGTTCGTGCAGAACGTATCGGAGCCCTGGATCAACCGGCCTCAGTCGTGCGGAATGTGCGGCGCGAAGCCGGGAAAATCGCCGTCGATTTCTACTGATTCTGCTTAAGCCGGATCAGCCCGGCTTCCAGCCAATTTCAGCTACTTTCGCGGTCCGGGGCACATCGGTCACAGCTTCATTGATAGTTATGCTTTCGCCCGGCGCCAGCTGACGCTTGGGTGGAGCCACTTCCCAACTGTAGACAACCCGCTCCCGGCCATCACGCAGAACGATCAGCACGGACGGCACTTCGCGCCGCGTACTGCCGACGTTGGTGATTGTCCCGCTAGCGCCGAAGAACTCGGTACCATTGGGAAGAGTGCGGCGATCCTGACGGTTTGGCGGAAAATCGAGGACGAGATCAGACTGCGCTTCTGCGAAAGTGGGCCGCGCCAAAGGCACCCAGTCGGGCAAGCCATACCATGCAGCAGCCCCGATCGCGCCGATAGAAATCAGGGCGAATAGCGCAGCAGCGGCGGTCCACATGCGCGCTCGGTTGCGGCGTGGGCGGAATGGCGGCTGATGCGCGAAACTTGAATGATCTTCATCAAAGCCATCGGCCTCATTCGGCCGGGTGTACACAGGCGGTGGAGGCGGCGCCTGCTCTGCAACCGGCGGAGCTATTGGCGGCGAGGATACAGGCGGCGGGACTTCGCCTTGATAGGCGCCTGCAAGCGCCGGTTCCGCAGCAATGGACTCTGCCATCGCAGGAGCAGCTTCAACGGCGTGCGGCGCCGGCTCTGCTACAGCAGGCTCTGCTGCAGCAGGCTCTGCTGCAGCAGGCTCTGCTGCAGGCTGAGCGCCAACCAGTTCCTCTATCTCAAACCCCTGCTGGAACCAGCTATGCCGGCACTTTGCACAGCGCACCGTGCGGCCATCAACACCAATGGCGCTGTCTGGAACGGCGTAGCGCGTCGCGCAGGCGGGGCAGGCGATTATCATTCCGCCGATGTTGGCATGATGCGCCAGTCCCCGGCAAGACTGCGAACCCGAATCCAAGGTTGCAACGCCCTTTTTTCCACATCGATTGACGGCTATAGGCTGCCACAGGGGCAATTTCCTTCGGGCAGAACCATAGTCATGAGTACCATCGGGGACGGGGAGATCGTCCATTTCGATAATGTAGGGCTGCGCTATGGCACCGATAAGGAGGTGTTAAGCGACATTTCCTTCACGCTTTTTCCCGGCAGCTTCTATTTTCTGACTGGTGCCAGCGGTGCGGGCAAGACGTCATTGCTGCGCCTGCTATACCTTGCACAGCGCCCATCGCGCGGCATGATCCGCATGTTTGGCACCGATGCCATCACTTTGCGGCGAGACAAGCTGCCCGGCTTTCGCCGACGGTTGGGCGTGGTATTCCAGGATTTCAGACTAATTCCCCATCTTTCCGCATTCGATAACATCGCACTACCGCTGCGTGTTGCGGGTGTGGCCGAGCGCGATATTCAAAAGGCGGTATCCGACATGCTGGAATGGGTCGGCCTGGCAGAACGCATGCACGCCCGCCCCGCGACACTGTCCGGGGGCGAGCAACAGCGTGTAGCCATTGCCCGTGCGGTGATCGGACGGCCCGAAATCCTTGTGGCGGACGAACCGACCGGCAACGTGGATCCCGACATGGCGGTAAAGCTGCTGCGGCTGTTCGAGGCGCTGAACCGGTTGGGTACCACAGTGGTTGTCGCCACCCACGACCTTCATCTTCTGGGGAAGGTTCAGGATTCGCTGATCATGCGTCTTGATCGCGGCCGACTTTCAGACCCCACCGGGGCCCTGCGCTATCCCCCACGCCGGGCTTCGGTGGTGAGGCCGTCATGAGAATCGGCAACAGCGCTGCAAAGGCGTGGCGCGCGGCCGCAGGTATCCGCGACAGCCAACTGGTCCCGCAAACCCGCCTATCCGGACCAATGCCATGGGTGATCGCAATCATGGTGGCGCTGACGGTGATTGCGGCCGCAGGCGGGCTGGCCCTGCGCAACGCCGCCGCCGCAACACGTTCGGAACTGGCCGGGGGCATCACCATCCAGATCGTGGAGGCAAGACCAGAAGAACGCGCACGGCAGGCCGATGCCGCGCTTGCCCGGTTGCGCACCATGCCAGGCGCATCCGCCGCCCGCCTTGTCCCGCCTGAGAAAATCGACGCACTGATTGAACCCTGGCTGGGCGTAAGCGCCGGCGATGCCAGCGCAATCCCCGTCCCGGCACTGATCGACGCGCGCCTATCTGGAAAGCTCGATACGGCCCGGCTGCAACACTTGCAGCAGCAGCTTCGCAAAGTGGCCCCCGCCGCGCGGGTTGATGCGCAGGCCGCGTGGCTGCGCCCCGTGTTCGATGCGATCCAATCACTGCAACTTCTGGCACTGGCCCTGGTCGCGTTGCTGGCATCCGCGATGGCCGCATCGGTGCTTCTGGCGGCGCGCAACGCACTGGGGGCCAATCGCGACACCATAGAAATTGTCCATTTCCTTGGTGGAACCGATGCGCAGATCGCCCGGATATTCCAGCGCTCCATGGGAATCGACGCCACCGGTGGCAGTATTGTCGGCCTTGGCTTCGCAGTTATCGTTATCCTGTTTCTGGGCCAGCAATTTGCTGCAATGGGCGCCGGCATGGTTACGGGTGGCACATTCCGCTGGACCGACTGGCTGGTGCTGGCGCTCGTGCCGGTTATCGCTGTACTGCTCGCGATGATGACAGCGCGACTATCGGTGATGCACGCCCTTCGTAAAATGTTGTAGAGCCCCCCCATGCTTCGCCGTGCCGCATCGATTGTTCTTCTTGTCTGGCTGTTTGGCTTTGTGCTTTTTGCCGTCACATTGCCGCGCCCGCAGGATGGCGGCAAAACAGATGCGGTGATCGTCCTTACCGGCGGAAGCGGCCGCATTGACCGAGGGATCAAGGCGCTGAACGAGGGCTGGTCGCATAAAATGCTTGTATCGGGCGTTGACCGCGAGGTCCGGCCGAGTGAATTCCAGGCGGGATACAACGTGCCGCCGGAAATGATGGATTGCTGCCTCACGCTTGGTTTCGATTCGGTAGATACGCGGACAAACGCCCGCGAAGCCGCAGCATGGGTGGCCGACAACAAGGTAACATCTATTCGCCTGATCACCACCGACTGGCACATGCGGCGCTCAGCCTTCGAACTTTCGCAGATGATGCCGGACAATGTGGTGGTAATTGAAGACGCCGTTCAGTCGAAGCCGTCGCTGAAAACGCTCTTTCTTGAATATCATAAGCTGATGGCGCGACTGGTTTCCCGCCTGTGGGGGGAATAATGCCGGTCCGGATTACAGATGTGCTGCGCAGCCTGGCATTCTATGTCGTGTTCTACATCGGCACGATCGGCTATGTCCTTGCCTCGCTGGCAATGCTGCCGATTGGCGGACGACCGTTTCGAACAGCCATCGAAGGCTGGTCCTCCTATCACCGCGCCTGCGCACGCTACATTCTGGGCATCCGGCTGAACGTGGAAGGCACCCTGCCCCCCGGCCCGCTAATTATCGCCCTGAAACATGAGAGTTTTTACGAGGCGATAGATCTGCCCACCCTGCTCCCGTACCCGGTCGTTTTCGCCAAGGCAGAACTGATCCGGCTGCCGTTCTGGGGGCGTGCCGCAGGCAATTATGGGGTCGTGCCCGTCGAACGCGAACAGGGTGCGACGGCGCTGCGGACAATGGTGAAAAACGCGCGGGCATGGTCGGCGGGTGGCCGTCCGCTGGCTATCTTTCCCGAAGGGACGCGTGTCCCGCACGGCACTCGCCCGCCGTTGCAAGCGGGCTTTGCCGGCCTTTACAAGCTGATGGGCATGCCCGTTGTTGCGGCCGCCGTTAATAGCGGGCCGTTGTACCACCGGCTGTGGAAGCGACCTGGAGTGATCACGGTACGTTTCAGCGAACCTATCCCGGCCGGGCTTTCGCGTGATGAGATCGAAGCGCGGGTTCATACGGCAATAAACGCGCTCAACACCGAAACGGCGATCACCTGATCGCTGCGGCCTCTACAGCGCTGCCTTAACCCTCTTCGTGATCCCCACGGCCGAAATCGGCGCGCGCATCATCCTGCCCTTCGGCGATGATCGACCGGCGGATCGCGCGGGTGCGTGCGAAATGTTCGGACAACGCATCGCCGTCACCAACCCGGATTGAACGCTGGAGCGCAGTCAGGTCTTCGGTGAAGCGTTGCAACATCTCCAGCACCGCGTCCTTGTTCGTCAGAAACACGTCACGCCACATCGTTGGATCGGACGCTGCGATACGCGTGAAGTCGCGGAAGCCGCCAGCGGAATATTTGATAACCTCGCTGCGCGTCACTTGCTCAAGATCAGAGGCAGTGCCAACGATGGTATAGGCGATCAGATGTGGCAAATGGCTGGTGACAGCAAGCACAAGGTCATGATGCTGCGCGTCCATCAATTCAACATTAGCGCCAAGCCCCTCCCAGAACTGGGTAAGGCTGGCAAGCAGCGCCGGGTCTGCATCGGCAGACGGCGTAATGATGCACCAGCGATTGCGAAACAGATGCGAAAAGCCTGCGTCGGGACCTGAGTTTTCGGTTCCGGCAACGGGATGCGCAGGAATGATCGCATGATTCGGCAGGGCTTCAGCCAGCGCTTTAGCGACCGACTGCTTGCACGAGCCAACATCGCTGACCAGTGCGTCAGTTGGCAGCACATCCGCGATTTCAGCGGCAGCATCCCCCATCGCAGCCGGTGGCACGCAAAAGATCACCAGTTCGGCATCGCGCACGGCATCTGCTGCCGTGTCACAAACCTGGTCTACCAGTCCCCGTTCCGCGGCACGTTTGCGGGTTTCGGGATCCAGGTCATAACCTGTGGTGGTTACGCCGGACAGATGATCACGCACGGCAAGGCCGATTGAACCGCCCAACAGGCCAAGGCCGATCACGGCAACGCGGGAAAAGCCCATTATGCGGCCTCACACATTTCGCGAAGACCTGCTGCGATGGCGTCCATTTGCTCCGCTGTACCTATCGTGATGCGCAGTCCGTGCGGCAGCCCCTGCCCCGGCAGCCAGCGGGTGATGTAACCGCGCTCGGCAAGGCCTTCGAAAGCGACTTCGGCCGTCAATTGCCCTTCAAACAGCACCAGCACGAAATTGGCTTCGCTGGGCAGCGGGCGCAGGCCATAATTGCCCATCGCCGCCAGTGCCCTAACAAAGCGCGCGCGCTCGGCAGCGTTGTGGCGCCGTGAATGCTCAACGAATTGCTGATCGTGCAGTGCTGCCAACGCCATCGCCTGCCCGCTGTTGGAAACATTGAAAGGTCCGCGAATCCGGTTCAGCGTTGCGATGATCGCAGCAGCCCCCGTGCCCCAACCAACCCGTTCGCCAGCAAGGCCATAAATCTTGGAAAAGGTGCGCGTAACCAAAACGTTGGCATGCGTCGCAGCCAATGCCAGCGCGCCATCGTCATCCTCCGGCGCGACATATTCGCCATAGGCCTGATCCAGCACCAGCAGCACATCAGACGGCAGCGCCGCGTGCAACCGCGCGATCTCGCCATTCGGCAGGAAGCTGCCGGTGGGGTTATTCGGGTTGGCCACGAAGACAACGCGCGTCCGCTCGTTCACCAGCGCCAGAAGCGCATCCACATCGGTGCCATAATCGGCATCGGGTGCTACCACCGGCACCGCGCCGCAGCGGCGCGCAGCGATATCATACACCGAAAAGCCATAGCGGACGTAGATCACTTCGTCCCCGAGCCCGGCGTAGCCCTGCGCAGCAAGGTGCAGCAGCTCGTCCGAGCCAGTCCCGCAAACGATCAGTGCCGGATCGACGCCATGAAGCTCGGCCAGTGCAGCCCGCAGCGCCTTGCTGTCCGGATCCGGATAGCGCGAAGACGCGGCGGCATCGGCACGAGCGGCCAAAGCCGCTGAACTGGTACCAAGCGGATTCTCGTTGGCCGAAAGCTTGATGAGCGGCCGCCCATCCTTGCCTGCGGACTTGCCGGGAACATAGGCATGGATCGCTTCGATCCACGGTTTGGGCTTTGGTTCGCCTGTCATGATGGCCGTGCCTGTAGCCGAGCAGCGGACCGATTGACAGCCTGCGTTTAACAGCGCGCGATTGACAGTACCGGGCAATCCCCCCAATCCGCTTACACCATGGCGACTGCCCCTATAATCACTGTCAGCGACGTTCACGAACTGGCTCAGCCCCTGCCGCTCGATAGTGGTCAACGGTTGGAAAGCGTGCGGATCGCCTATGAAGGCTATGGCACCCTGTCCCCGGCCCGCGATAACGTCGTACTGATCTGCCACGCCACAACCGGTGATCAGCATGTCGCCAGCCCGCACCCGATCACCGGCAAACCCGGCTGGTGGAATCGCATGGTCGGCCCCGGAAAACCGATCGACACCAACCGCTTTCACGTGATCTGCGCCAATGTTCTGGGAAGCTGCATGGGTTCTACCGGCCCCGCCAGCCTTGCCCCGGATGGCAAGCCCTATGGGATGCGCTTCCCGGTCATCACTATTCGCGACATGGTTCGCGCGCAGGTGGCCTTGCTTGCTTCTTTGGGGATTGAACGGCTGCACGCCGTCGTGGGCGGGTCGATGGGCGGGATGCAGGCGCTCAGCCTTGCTGCAAACTGGCCGCACATACCCGAGCGCGTGCTGGTCATTGCCGCAACCGCAACGATGCCAGCGCAGAATATTGCGTTTCAAGAACTGGGACGACAGGCCGTGATCGCCGATCCCGCATGGCAGGGCGGCGACTATTACGGCACCGGGCAAGCACCTGACGCTGGCTTGGCCGTCGCACGCATGGCGGCCCACATCACCTATCTGTCCGAGGCCAGCTTGACCGAGAAATTCGGCCGCCGCCTGCAGGACCGCGCGGCCAAGACCTTTGGCTTCGAAGCTGATTTCGAGGTCGAAAGCTATCTGCGCTATCAAGGGGTCTCGTTCACCGGGCGATTCGATGCGAACTGCTATCTCTACATCACCCGCGCTATGAGCTATTTCGATCTTGCCGAAGAGCATGGCGGATTGCTCGCGGATGCCTTCGCCCTGACCAAAGCACGTTTTTGCGTCGTCAGCTTCGATTCCGACTGGCTGTATCCCACGGCGGAATCCCGCCGCATCGCCCACGCACTCAACGCCGTTGGCGCGCCCGTTAGCTTTGTCGAGCTTTCAGCGCCCTTCGGCCATGACAGCTTCCTGCTGGAAATGCCCGCGCTCGATCGCGTCGTAACGGGATTCCTCAGCCAATGACGGAACTGCGGCCAGACCTTGCCGTGATCGCATCGCATATTGCGCCCGGTAGCCGTGTGCTCGACGTCGGCTGCGGCGACGGCACCCTGCTGCAGGCACTGCGCGACAAGCGGCAATGTGACGCACGCGGCATGGAGCTTGATCCTGCAAATGTCGCCGAATGCGTCGCGAAAGGACTTTCGGTGATACAGGGCGACGCCGACGAAGACCTTGCCTTCTATCCCGACGCCAGCGTCGATTACGCCATCCTCAGCGAAACACTGCAGACCATGCGGCGGCCCGACCTTGTACTGGAAGAACTGCTGCGCATCGGCCGGCGCGCCGTTGTCAGCTTTCCCAACTTCGCCCATTGGCGGGTGCGGCTTTCGCTGCTGTTCAACGGCCGTATGCCGGTGACCCGGCTCCTGCCAGTAGCGTGGTATGCAACGCCCAACATCCATCACCTGACCATCGACGATTTCCGCGCCCTAGTCGCTGAACGCGGCATCAAAGTTGAATCGTCCTGGTTCCTGCGCGGTGACCGGGAAACCAGCGCCGCCGCCGCAAATTTCCGCGCAGAGCACGCGATTTTCGTACTGTCGCGCTGAACCGGTGGGCCACGGCATTGCCCGCCCCCACCCGCCCAATTTCAGCTCATGGCGAATCAGCCTATGCTGAGCCCGTGATAGGCCCCGAGTTTGTTGCCATCCGGATCGCGCATATACGCGCCGAACGCACCCCGTGCCTGTGCCTTGACTTCCGGCTGGCCTTCGCAGCTTCCGCCGTTGGCAAGACCCGCAGCATGCCACGCTGAAACCTGCTCCGGGCTGTCCGCCTCAAACAGGATCGTACCGCCATTGGCATGCGTCGTCGGCTGACCATCGCGGGCCGATCCGACCATAAAGTTTGGTCCGTCCGGCAGCGTGTACATGATCATCGGGTATTCGCTCGGTGTCGAGCAGGCCGGCAGGCCGAGCGCGCCGAAAGTGGCGTCGTAAAACGCGCGGGCCGCAGCCAGGTCATTGGAGCCAAGGCGTACATTAATCATTTTCATCGGTGATATCCTTCACGCAATCTTCAGGCTGCTACGCGATGCAGGGCGCACAGCTTGTTCCCGTCGGGATCGCGCAGATAGGCCAGGTACAAGTCGCCGAATTCGCCCTTGCGCACGCCGGGCGCATCTTCGATCGAAGTCCCGCCGGCCGCTACGCCAGCCGCATGCCACGCATCAGCCTCTGCCGGCCCAGACATCGCAAAGCCGATGGTACCGCCATTTGACGGCGTTGCAGGCTTACCATCGATCGGCTTCGTCACCATAAGCATGCCGCCGTTATGCATGTAGATCAGCCGCCCCTTGGCATCCATGAAGCCGGGCTTTCCGCCAATTTCGCCAATCACGGCATCATAGAACGTCCTCGACCTTTCCAGGTCATTGCTGCCGACGAAAACGTGACTGAACATTCATATCTCCCAATAATAGTTGAGTCGCATGGTTCATATCCACGCTGGACCACATTGTCAGTCATATTGGGTCAGTCATATTTGGGTCACCCACGTCGGACCAGTCGCATTGGGCCAGCCATGTTAGTCCGTCCTGTTGGCGCGGAATCGCGCGGCCGGGTTTTCCACTTGATTACTTGCCGTGCCGCCGCGTCCACGGGTGGACGCAGCGCGCGCCAATAAGGCATTAGGCCGGCATGTGGCAGCTCTATCAATTTCCTCTTTGCCCGTTCAGCCGAAAAGTCCGCCTGCTGCTTAGCGAGAAAGGCATCGGTTACGAACTCTGGCGTGAAAACCCCTGGGAAGGGCGTGACGAATTTCTCGCAATGAACCCGGCGGGGCGCACACCAGTGCTTCACGATCCGGAACGCGGCATCACCCTGTCAGACAGCCGTGCGATCTGCGAATATTTCGAAGAGACGAACGACAGGAACCCGATGATCAACGGCACGGCCGCCAACCGCGCCGAAATTCGCCGGCTGGTAGCACTGTTCGACGAAAACTTTTTCGATGACGTCACCGCGCCCATGCTCAACGAGCGGATGAAGAAACGGCTGATCATGCGGCAGTCACCCGACTCGCGCGCGCTGCGTGAGGCGATGAAGCTGGCGCATGAGCATCTCTACTACATCGATTATCTGATCGACCACCGCCCCTGGCTGGCTGGCGCCACGATGACACTGGCAGACCTTGCCGCCGCCGCACAGATCTCGGTCGCGGACTATCTTGGCGGGATTGACTGGTCGTCGCACGAACAGGCGCGCGGCTGGTATTCAGTGTTCAAGAGCCGACCCAGCTTCCGCCCCTTGCTGTCTGAGCGGATGGAAGTGATCCAGCCGCCAAGCCACTATGCAGACGTAAACGCCTGAAGCCTCGTTTTTCCCGGGCGTGCATCTTCACACCCGGGCGCACCTTGAGCCTCACGTAATGCTCATCGCGCCGATGCCTTGCCGGTGAAACGGCCGTGCTTGCGAAAGCGCACCAACCAGCGATCAAGGAACAGTTCCAGCGGACGCGGCGTGATACCCAGCGCCTGCAGACCCGGCAACGTGCCCGATGCGACATTGCCAGCCTTCAGCAACTGCCACTGCTCCTGCGTGATTGGAGCGCCCGGAAGCCAGCCGGTCAGCGTGGCAAACGCGCTCGATACGGCGTCCGGTAGTTCAGCGAACAAAGGCCGACGCTCAACCGCTGTGGCAATGCGGCGATTGAAGTCGAGCATGGTGATCACCTCAGGTCCGGCAACTTCGTAGATCTTGCCGCCATGCTCAGCCGGGTCGGCCGCCGCCACTGCCACTGCTTCCGCAGCATCGTCAACAAACACGGGCTGTAGCTTTGCTTCAGGTCCGAACACCGGCATCACCGGCAGGGACGAAACCATCCCTGCGAAGCGGTTCACAAAATTGTCGTCCGGCCCAAACAGGATGGAAGGGCGCAGTATGGTTGCTGTCGGGAAGGCTGCACGAACGGCTTCCTCACCTTCGGCCTTGGTGCGGGCGTATTCAGCCGACGAAGTGACATCGCATCCCAGTGCCGAAATATGCACAAAGGCCTGTGCGCCAGCAGCCCTCGCCGCTTCGGCAATACGGCCAGCCCCTACGCCCTGCAGCGCATCAAGATCGCCGGCAAAGGCACCCACCAGATTCACTACCGCATCAGCACCGATCAGCACCGGCGCCAGCGATTCTGGCCGCGTTACATTGCAACGGGCAAACTGCACCTGCCCCAGATTGCCAAGCGGCTTCAACGAATAGGCCCGCTCCGGATTCCGGCTGGCGATGCGCAGCCGCGCGCCGCGCGACAGCAACTCCTGCGCCACGTGCCTGCCTAGGAAACCACTTCCGCCCAGCAGCACTACAACCTTGCCGCGCAGCCCGTTGTCGCTCTTGTCACCCGCCATCAGTTTTACTCTTACATCGCACGAAGCCTGATCTCAGCCCTTGCACCGCCACGCGGCGCGGCGCAACCGCCCACTTCGCAACATATATCACACAAAGCTGCATCCCCCCGTTGACAACCACCTCTCCCCCCCGTATCGGCGCCCTCCTACCCGGCACGATGCTCTCTTGGCACCGTGCCCCGTGCCCAGATGGCGGAATTGGTAGACGCACCAGCTTCAGGTGCTGGCGCTCGCAAGGGCGTGGAGGTTCGAGTCCTCTTCTGGGCACCACTACTGGCTCTGGAGACGTCCAGATAAGTCCAGTAAGCGGCTGGTTTCACAGCATTTCTTGACCGAGAATCGCCAGACACCGTCCGGCGACATCCGTCTAAGAGCACCAGAAACCACCCCCCTTTGGTGGTTCATTCGGTGGTCACGGATCGACCCGGCTTTGCTGGGATAACGACCATGCTGACCTACATCCAGATCAACGCAGCCAAGCCGAGGGACAAGGAGTACGCCCTCTCCGATTCTCAAGGCCTCTATCTCACCATCCGACCCAATGGCTCGAAGCTATGGCGCTTCAAGTACCGCTTCCTGGATAAACAGAAGACGCTCCATCTTGGAGGTTGGCCGACCATCAGCCTCGCGGATGCCCGCGTCCGGCGGGACGAGGCCAAGAAGCTCGTGGCAAACGGGATCGATCCCGCTCTAGAGAAGAAACGCTCCCGCATCGCTGCCAAATATGCCGCGGCCAACACCTTCCAGGCAGTGGCCGAGGAATGGCTCGTCAAATGCGAGCGAGACGGCCTCGCAAAGGTGACGATCGAGAAGATCGCGTGGCTGCTTGCCAAGGCCTACCCGGTGATCGGCAGCATCCCCATCGCGCAGATCACGCCGCACGAGGCGCTTGCTGTCCTGCGCAAGGTCGAGGCCACCGGAGCCTATGAGAGCGCCCGGAGGATGCGAAGCGTGCTGAGCCGCGTCTTCCGCTACGGCGTCGCGACCGTGCGCTGCGACAAGGACGTCGCGGCCGACCTGCGCGGCGCGATCGCAGCGCCGAAGGTCAAGCATTTCGCCGCCATCACCAGGCCATCGGAGGCCGGAGCCTTGCTAAGGGCAATCGACGGATACAGTGGGCACAAGGTCACTGTCATGGCCATGCGACTGCCTCCGCACGTGTTGCTTCGTCCTGGCGAACTCAGGCAGGCCGAATGGACTGACATCGACTTCGATGACGCCATCTGGTTCATCCCCGCCGAACGGATGAAGATGCGCCGGCCGCACCGGGTGCCACTATCGCTGCAGGTGATCGCGATGTTAAAGGAATTGCACGAACACACGCACTGGTGGAAATTTCTGTTCCCCTGCCTCGGACGACCTCGCAAAGCGATGTCGGAGAACGCAGTGAACCAGGGCCTGCGAAGGCTAGGCTACACGACAAATCAGATGACCGCCCACGGCTTCCGGGCAATGGCGGCTACGCTGCTCAACGAGATGGGTGAATGGAACCCAGATGCGATCGAGCGGCAGCTTGCTCACGTGGATACAAATCAGGTCCGGCGTGCCTATGCCCGCGGTGAGTATTGGGATGAGCGCGTGCAGATGATGCAGCGCTGGTCGGACTATCTCGACGAGCTGCGTGACGGCGGCAAAATTCTCCGGCCCAGCTTCCCAGCGGCACGACGAGCGTCCTGATCACACACTCCTTGCGCTGGCGGTCGCTGACCGCCAGCGCGTTCTTTGGCCCGCACAAGGTTCGCGGCTGATTGTGGGACTTTCCGGCCATTCCAGTTGGCTTTCGCGAACGGCAGCTTCCGCCGGATTCAGACAAACGAAGCTTAACTGATACAGCAGTGACCGTCGGCCAATCTGGGAAAGGGCCGCGTCAACATTGAGGTAACCTTGAAGACTCCGTAGAACGTATGAACAATCGAGATATTGCCCCATTCATTTGGAATTCCGAATATCTCTGCCTTATATATTCTTTCATTTCTTAACTCTGGATTTCCAAATTCATAAACAGCAATGGGCGGGTCTGAATAGAAATCAAGTATGGCGTCAGCTATGGTTTTGTCTATTTCGTCATCAATGATAAAATTATGATATATTTGATTGAATACGTAGTCCGACGGTAGGCTTGACTTACGAGAAGCATATATCAGGCCACAGCTTACTGCAGCGAAAAAGCCGTCCAACCTTTCCCGATCGACCGAATAAAAAGTGCGCCCATTTTCGGTTTTTGAGCCCTTCAACAATGTCTTCGCGAAAGCTCTGTTATTATGCTCCAGTTGCGGAGCAATCTTTTCTAGCCATATTTCTCGCGATCTATTGCTAGGAGAGCTATTCATGCAAATGTGTGCTAGAGCATAGGTATCATTATGACTTTTCGCATTATTGTGTAAAGGGCAGGATCCAACGGTGATTAGCTGTACCTTTTCGTCATCCGGAAAAAAACACTTTGGCGGAACGTGCTCCTTGGTCGTCGCCTTTTCATCGCATCCTTGAAAATAGCAACTCATCCACACATCCCCTGATCGAAGTTTCCTTCGCGCGATCGCCCACTCTGTCTGAAAAAGCCATCGCACAGATTTGTTGATAGCTTTGATACGGGTGTTCGCGCCTGGCGCAATCGCCTCCGCCCACCCAAGCTTGCACCGACATCATCGACCTTGGTTTTGCCCGTGAATTCCGGCAACGTCCTCAAGGGGTGGGTCTTGGTCGTCTGCGGGGACAAGGTCGCTGCGTTGACCGATCGACGATCCGAGGGGGAGGACGGGAAGCTGGCTCGAAGTAGTAGATTCACAGACGTGGTAATAGCGGCGCTCATAACGGCGGCGGCAACGGCGCCGATCGCCGGGGGCGTCGCTTACTTTAATCACAGCGAGGCGCTGATTCGGCTCGAGAACGAGAGGATCCAGCAGGCCGACGCGGTAGCGCTAGCGCGCGAACGCCTCGCCAGCGAAAGGCGACAGGCCCGCTGCGCCGGTGCCCTTGCATATCTGGAGCACGAGACACCGAACGCAAAGCTGTCGCCCGCGGAGGCGCAAGTGCTTCTTTCCGACATGCGTCGTACCGCATCCGCCTGTGCGGTCCCCACCATAGATGAGGCGCAGACAGCCATCGCAGGGAAAGACCGGAAATGAGCAATTCCGTTATCTTTGTATGGGCACTGGCTATCTACGCGATTGCTGTCTTCACCGCCGTGTTCGCTCTGCTGCGGACGCGTCGCGAGAACGAGCGACTTCAAGAACGCGTCCGTAATTTGGAGGCTAGGTTGCGAGCGCGGCCCGACTACGCGGAGGACGACGCGCCGTTGAGCCGATCGCCTGGCGGCGTCGATGAGTGAGACCCTAGTCGCTGGCCTGTTGGGCGGTGGACTAGCCGCGTTGATCACGCTCGCGGGGGTCCTGATCACGAGCCGTTGGCGGTCCGCCGAGGAGAACGTGATCAAGCAACGCGAGAAGTGGCGCGATGCGGTCCGGTCACTGATAGCCCAGGCGGTTAACGTGGACACGCCGGAGAACGCACGACGGATATGGGCTGAGCTCGCGCTCCGGATGAACCCCGAGGACGACTTGGACAAGGATGACGCTGAGCTGGTGGCGCTGGTCAGGGGGCTTGAGGAGGAAGCCGCCCGAACGCCCGAGAGGTACGCCCGCATCGTGCACCTCGCCGCCCGGATTCTGAAGCACGACTGGACCAGGGCGAAGTGGGAGGCCCAGGGTTGGTTCTGGGAGGGTGAGCC
>Ga0233380_1000079_pt1 | contig 57954 bp, 47 predicted proteins | sample ElkDunMinimDraft_9_FD_191541 | JGI IMG/M metagenome (GOLD analysis project Ga0233380, IMG submission 191541) | Fecal eukaryotic communites from dung pellets of Tule Elk in California, USA - Elk Dung F36 | ecosystem: Host-associated > Mammals > Digestive system > Large intestine > Fecal | place... | reverse complement strand
CGGCCATCGTGGTTGCCGGGGATTCCATGGAGCCAACTTTGCGGGATGGGGACGAAATCCTTGTGGATCGATCACCGCGACCGTTGCGGGATGGAATTCACGTCGTGCGCGTGGACGATGCCTTGCTGGTGAAGCGGATTGATACCGGCCGTCCCGGCGTGATGGTGCTGATTAGCGATAATCCCGCGTACCGATCGCTGGAATTGCCCCCTGCAGATGTTCAGGTGATCGGCCGCGTCGTCTGGAAGAGTGGCCGGCTATAGAGCAAGGATTGCATTCTGTACGCTGTCCCGCCATTTCCGGGGGCATGAGTGAAACAGTCCAGCTACCCATGCGTGTCGCGATTGTGCCGGTTACGGCCTTTGAACAGAACTGCACGCTCCTGTGGTGCACAAAGACCATGAAGGCCGCGCTGGTAGACCCAGGCGGGGATCTGGATAAGCTTAAACTGGCTCTGGAACGTGCCGGCGTGACGCTTGAGAAGATACTCGTCACGCATGGCCACATGGACCATTGCGGGCAGGCGGGCGTTCTCGCGAAGGAAATGGGTGTGCCGATAGAAGGGCCGCATGAAGGCGACCGCTTCTGGATCGAAGGCCTGGATGATGCCTCGATGCGATTCGGGCTTGAAGGTGAAAGCTTTGAGCCGGATCGGTGGCTGCACGGCGGGGACAAGGTGACGGTGGGCGACCTGGAGCTCGATGTGCTTCACTGCCCGGGCCATACGCCGGGCCACGTGGTGTTCTTCCACAGGCCATCGCGCTTTGCGCTTGTTGGCGACGTGCTTTTCGCTGGTTCGATCGGACGTACCGATTTTCCGCAGGGCAATCACCAGCAATTGCTCGATTCGATCACCGGTGAACTTTGGCCGCTGGGTGACGATGTTACTTTTGTTCCGGGGCACGGACCGACAAGCACGTTTGGGCAGGAGCGCCGTACCAATCCCTTCGTGGCGGATGAGCGCTTCGGCTAGCGCCGCTCTGACGGCCTTACCTCAGCGTGACTGAGTAAGGCCGTCAGAGCCGGGCAGCCCTAGATTACACCAAGCGTGACGAGCACGGCGATTGTCGCCAGGCCCAGCAGTACCAGTAAGCTGCACAGCGCCCCGATCATGCGCAGGCGGCTGGGGGTTGCGCTGTCCATGCCAAGCCCATGCGCCAGGCGGCCCAGCATGAATATTGCGGCTACCGGGGCCAGCCAGATACCGCCTTTTCCAGCGATTTCGATTGCTGCAATCAGGATCAGCGCCAGCGGGGTGTTCTCGATGAAGTTCGACTGCGCCCGCATCCGCCGCATCAACAGATCATTTCCGCCGTCACCGTGCAGGATCTTCTGGCTCATGCGGACCTTGCCGATGCGCAGGCTTAGCCAGATATTCAGTATCGCGGCAGCGGCGGCCATGCTCAGTGTCGTGGGGAGCAGGATCATTTTGTGTATCGTTCCTTATTGCTGGCTAATCGGGCCCGGCGGTGGGTTGCAACCCACGTTAAATCAGCTATAGGCGCGCCTTCGTTGCCGTCCCCGACAGGGAATGGCCTTATGTCTATTTTGAATTTGCAGGAACAGGTGCCGCAATGGCTGTCCCCAAAAGAAAAACGAGCCCGTCCCGCCGGGGCATGCGTCGCAGCCACGACGCACTTACGCCTGACGCATTCCATGAATGCTCCAACTGTGGTGAACTGAAGCGTCCGCACAACCTGTGCAACTCTTGCGGTCACTACAATGGTCGCGAAATCATCGCCGTCGGCCTTTAAGCCCCGACTGGAAGGATAAGCACAATGAGCCTGCCGCGTATCGCCGTCGATGCGATGGGCGGCGATGAGGGTGTGCGTGTCATGGTTGAGGGGGCGGCGCTTGCCCGCCGCCGCCATGACCGCTTCAACTTCCTGCTCGTCGGTGACGAAGAGCGGATAAAAGCCGCGTTGGAAAAGCACCCAAATCTGAGGGCCGCCTCCGAAATCCTTCATGCGCCCGATGTTATTCGGGGCGAGGACAAGCCCAGTCAGGCGCTTCGCCGTGCCAAGACGACATCAATGGGCATGGCCATACATGCGGTAAAGGCCGGAGAGGCTGGAGCCGCAGTAAGCTCCGGCAATACCGGTGCGCTTATGGCGATTTCCAAGCTTGCCTTGCGCACTATGCCCGGCATTGATCGTCCGGCACTTGCCGCGTTGCTTCCCACATTGGGCGACAGTGATGTCGTCATGCTCGATCTTGGCGCGAATACGGAATGCGATTCGCGCAATCTCATTCAATTCGCGGTCATGGGCGCTGCCTATTCACGAGTCGTGACTGATCGCGATACCCCGCGTGTGCGGTTGCTCAATATCGGCACCGAAGAGGGTAAGGGCACCGAAGACGTGCGTCTTGCGGCTAACGTCCTTAAGGGCGCGGCAGACACCCTCTCCATTTCCTTCGATGGTTATACGGAAGCTGACAAGCTTTGCCGTGGTGACATCGACGTTGTCGTTACAGACGGCTTTTCGGGCAATATTGCCCTGAAAGCGGTGGAAGGCACGGCACGCTTTGTTACCGACCTGCTGCGTCGCAGCTTCTCCAGTTCCACGCGTTCGAAGATCGGTTTCCTGATCTCACGCCCGGCGACTGAGTTGCTGCGCCATCACCTTGATCCAAACAACCATAATGGCGCTGTGTTTCTGGGCCTCAACGGCATTGTCGTGAAAAGCCATGGGAGCGCGAATGCCGCCGGCGTTGCAAATGCCGTGGCGGTAACCGCACGGCTCCTGGAGGCAAATGTGACAGAGCGTATTGCTAGCGACCTTGCCCGCGTAGGCGCGGATGGCCTGCGAAAGGCTGGCGTCTCGTCAGGATCGGGCAAGTAATGCGTCGTTCTGTCCTCATCGGCACGGGCTCCGCCCTGCCAAAGCGCGCCGTGGGAAATGCCGAGATGGCAGCCATGGTCGATACGAGCGATGAGTGGATCGTCGAGCGTACCGGAATTCGTAACCGTCACGTCGCCGGGCCGGATGAAACCACAGCTACGCTGGCGACAGATGCTGCGCGCAAGGCGATCGAAGCGGCAGGAATTGATGCGAAGTCCATCGACCTGATTGTCTTGGCCACCGCCACGCCCGATCAGACTTTCCCCGCCACCGCGACTCTGGTGCAGCATGCGCTGGGGTGCAACGGCGGGATCGCGTTCGATGTAGCAGCCGTCTGTTCCGGCTTCCTCTATGCCGTGGGTGTAGCCGACTCGATGCTGCGTTCTGGTATGGCGCAACGTGCACTAGTGATCGGGTCCGAGACGTTCAGCCGCATCCTGGATTGGGAAGACCGGACGACCTGCGTACTTTTCGGGGACGGAGCAGGGGCTGTCATTCTCGAAGCGCAGGAAAGCGATGAGCAGGGCGGCCGCGGCATCCTTGCGACACGCCTGCACGCCGATGGCGCGCATAATCAACTTCTGTACGTTGATGGGGGGCCGTCAACGACTGGCACTGTCGGTAAGTTGCGCATGAAAGGCCGTGAGGTGTTTCGCCACGCGGTCACGAATCTTGCCGAAGTGCTTGTCGAAGTGCTGGATGACGTGGGCCTTACGGCTCAGGAAATTGATTGGGTGGTGCCACATCAGGCTAACGCGCGCATCCTTGATGCCACCGCGCGTAAGTTGGGACTTGCTCCCGAAAAGGTCGTCGTGACGGTTGATCAGCATGCCAATACTTCGGCTGCATCGGTCCCGCTTGCGCTTGATAAAGCGGTGCGTGACGGGCGAATCAAGGCCGGAGACCTGGTGATGTTGGAGGCCATGGGCGGCGGGTTCACGTGGGGTGCAAGCCTGATCCGGATGTAGTGGGGTGCGTCGTTTCGGGACGGCCGACTAACGATTCTTGTTAGCCGTTTGCTTTTCTTGTGATATTCCCTATTATTCCTCTTTCCTGAGGAACGGTTTTAACGGGATGCGGGGGGAGCAACATGCGCTCCATGGACACACTGACGCGTGCCGAAATTGCAGAGGCGATTAATCGTCAGCTCGGGCTTTCCCGATCTGAGTCGCTGGCCATGGTGGAAGCCATTCTGCAGCACATGACTACTGCGTTAGAACGTGGTGAGAATGTCAAAATTTCGGGTTTTGGTACATTTCTGCTGCGCGATAAGGCGGAGCGAACGGGGCGTAACCCCAAGACCGGTGTCGAAGTGCCGATTACCCCGCGACGGGTATTGACCTTCCGTGCCAGTCAACTTCTCAAAGACAGGATTGCTGGCACGTGAATCAAGCTAACGGCGTGCTGTTTGATGACGGCAAGGCGCCTGACGCGCTGCGGACCATCGGTGAAGTGGCGAAAGCCCTGGACATTCGTCAGCACGTCTTGCGCTATTGGGAAGATCAGTTTCCCATGCTGCGTCCGCTGCAGCGGAATGGCGGTCGCCGCTATTACCGGCCAGAGGATGTGCTGCTGGTTCAGTTGATCGACCGGCTTGTGCATCACGAAGGGTATACCTTGCGCGGTGCCCGGCAAGCGATTGAGGCAAGCGCCAAGACCAAGCCAGCCAGAGTTTCTGCGGCCGTTGCTACAGCGGTGGCTACTCCGTCAGTAGCGGGTGCTGATATTCTTCCCCAGCTTCGGCGGATACGCGACAGCTTGGCCAAGGCGCTGGCCGTTTCCTGATCAATCGCCGAATCGATCAACTGTTAATCGACAGCCTCTGGCCCTAGCTTCGAATCGAGATCGCGTGGCCGCGTAAGGTGAACCAGCCTTGCGCTTCCTTCGCGCACATCCGCCCAGCTATCGGTGTCGATTTCCAGAACAGCATAGGCGGCGGTGGGGAATTTCTCCTCAACGATGTCGCGAAGCGGGCTGCTGCCGTCGTCGGGAACCAGATCAAAAATCAGGTCTTCCAGTCCCGGGTTGTGCCCGATCATCAGGATTGAGGCTGGATCACCTTCCTGTTCATGGATCAGGTCAAGCAAAGTGGCCGAACTGGCCAGGTAGATGCGCCGGTCCCAGATCACTGGCAGCGTTCGCCCGGCCGCCTTGGCCCCCAGTTCGACGGTTTCCGTGACTCGGGCCGCTGGCGACGCAATGATTCGCTCCCACTGGATGTCGTGCTCGGTAATGTGCCTGCCCATTAACTCTGCGCCCTTGCGCCCTCGCTTGTTAAGCGGACGGTCGAAATCGCGTGCGCGTGCATCGTGCCAGTCCGACTTGGCGTGGCGATAAAGACCTAGAATTTTCAAGTTTCGTTCTCGTGGTTGGCGGGCAGGGCTGAAACACCGGCAGCGACGCGATGTAAAGCTTCGTCCAATGTCACTCTGTGGACCGGGGTGCCGGGCGGGAATGCGGACAGGAGCCGGCTGGGAAACGCCGACGACAGTACCACGAAGTGGCCGTGATCCTCTCGGCTGCGGATGAGCCGGCCAAAGGCCTGCGCCAGCCTGGCGCGGATGATGCCATCGTCATAGGCAGACCCGCGACCTTGCCCATCATTTGCAGCAAGGCGCCGGGCCCGATGCAGGATCGACGGTTTGGGCCACGGAACCTGCTCCATGACGACCAGCCGCAAGGAATGACCGGGCACGTCCACACCGTCGCGCAGGGCGTCTGTCCCCAGCAGCGAGGCGCGCGGATCGTCGCGGAAAATATCGACCAGCGTACCGGTGTCGATAGGGTCAACGTGCTGTGCGTAAAGTGGCAGTCCGGCGCGGGCGAGACGATCTGCGATGCGGCCATGGACAGCGCGCAGCCGCCGAATCGCCGTGAAAAGCCCTAGAGCGCCGCCGCCTGCCGATTCAATAAGGCGGGCGTAGGCGCCAGCCAGCGCGGAAATATCGCCCTTGGCTATGTCGGTAACGATCAGGACCTCCGCCTGCCGGGCATAGTCGAATGGGCTGTCAAACGCCGCAATTCGGGGAGAGACGGCAATATGTGGGGCGCCGCTTTTAGAGACGGCCGCATCCCAATCACCGCCGCCATCGCGCAGCGTCGCAGATGTTACCATGACGCCGTGAGCCGGTTCCAGAACAGTGCGGGCGAAGGGCTTCATCGGGTCGAGCCAGCGGCGATGGATGCCGATGTCGAATTCCCGGGCTTCTGAACGGTCGACTGCCAGCCAGTCAACGAACTCCGGGTCAGCCGGTCCGCCGAGGCGTTCAAGAAGGGCTTCCCAGGCTGCTAACACATCAACCCGCCACGCCAACGAATGGCGCGCGCCTTCTATGCGGGCGCGGCCGGGGCCATCGAGCCAGTCAGGCGGTTCGGTCAGCAGCGCCTCAAGCCGGATGCCTAGTCGCACCAGCGGCTGGCGTATCGCGGCGAGGGCGGCCTGTGCTTCGCTCGCACGTTCGCTGAAATCGCCGTCGAGCTGTGCCGCTTCCGTCTCAAGGCCATAGCCTGCTTCTTGCCCGCCGCTTTCATCGCGTGCGTAAACTGTGGCTCGGACCGCGGCGAGCAGCTCTTCTAGCGGTCCGCTTGGGTGGTGTTCGATAACGCGCTGAAGCCAGCCATCGCCGGGCAGCGCCTCTGCTGCATGGCATGCGGCAGCGATGGCCTTGGCGCCGGCCTCGTCATAGCTTGCTATATCGGCGAGTCGGGCAGACAAACCGCGCCTGCGCCCCTTTGAGCCTTTCTCTGGTCCCATAACCCAGCGGCGAAGCTCAATCGTCTCCGTGCCGGTCAGTGCTGCAGCGAAGGTCGAATCTGCCGCCTCGAATACGTGATGGCCTTCGTCAAACAGGATACGCGTCGGGCGCTGGGCGTGGTCACGCCCCCGCGCGGCGTTCACCATCACCAGCGCATGATTGGCAATGACAAGGTCGGCCTGCGCCGATGCCCGTGTCGCGCGCTCTATGAAGCATTTGCGGTAATGCGGACAGCCGGCATAGACGCATTCGCCGCGGCGGTCGGTCAGGGCCGCGATGCCGCGTTGGCGGAACAGCGTCCCAAGCCAGCCTGGCAGGTCGCCGCCGATCATGTCGCCGTCTTGCGAATAGCCGGCCCAGCGCGCGACAAGGTGGGCAAGTGTTGCCGCCCGCCCGTTGAATCCGCCCTGCAGCGCGTCCTCAAGGTTCAGCAGGCAGAGGTAATTCTCGCGCCCCTTACGCACGACCACTGGCTGTGATCCGTCGGGCCGCGCGGCGGGCCATGCCCGCCTGCTCTCGCGCCGAAGCTGGCGTTGAAGCGCCTTTGTATAGGTGGAGACCCAGACCGTTCCGCCGGACTTTTCCGCCCAGATGGACGCCGGAGCAAGATAACCGAGTGTCTTGCCGATGCCAGTTCCGGCCTGAGCCAGAAGCACGTGCGGCGAGGATTCCCGTGTGCGGGGCTCAAATGCATGGGCGGCTTCTGCCGAGTAAGCGCGCTGGCTGGGACGCTGCTCTGCCGTGTTGCCCGTCAATTGGGTGAGCCGGTCGAGCACGTCATCCGCGTTCAGCGAGACCTGTATCGGTTGGGGCCGCTCTGGCGCTTCCTCCCATTCGGGCAGCCGCGAGAACAGCCAGCGTTCGGCGCGCTGCGGTTGCCGTATCCGGGCGGAAAGCAGGGCAGCCCACGGCCAACGTAAACGAGTAAGGGCTTGAAGTGCGCTCCACGCGCCTTCCCGTTCCGGCCAACTGTCGCTTTCGCAGATTTCGAGCAGGGCGCCTGCCGCCTGCTGGAGCAGGGCCGGGATGTCGTCATCGCGCTCTGGTTCGTTCAGACCCAGTGCGTTGGCAAGTCCCTTGGGCGTCGGCACCATAAAGCGTGCCGGGTGTATGAAAGCGTATAGTTCCAGCAGATCCAGCCCCGAGAGGTCAGGATAACCGAGCCGTGTTGCCACCACCGGTGCGTTGAGCATTAGTAGCGGTGTGTCGGCCGCTGCCATGATCGCATCGCCCTTGCCAACGGACCGCGTCGTGCCACCCGCGTCGCGCAGCCAGCAGCCACTGTGACTCGCGTGCAGTGCGGGAAGGGGTATGGCAGCCATTCCGCTGCGTTAGAACGGATATGGAACGCAGGGCAAGCCACTGCGAGCGTAATCCCGCAGAGCGGCATTCAAAGGGTGGATTTCATGGGCAGATGGATATTTCTTGAGCGCCGGTTGTGGGGACTTCGCGCTTGCCAGAACCGCACATCTCCGCGAAAGGCGCAGGTATGATCACGCCTGAACTCATCGCCGCCGCACAGGTTTCCAAGGCCTGGCCCTTCGAGGAAGCCCGTAAGCTGTTGAAGCGCTTTCCTGAAGGCAAACAGGGCGCGCCGGTGCTGTTCGAAACAGGCTACGGCCCATCCGGCTTGCCGCACATTGGCACCTTTCAGGAAGTGCTGCGAACGACGTTGGTACGCCACGCTTATGAGGTGCTGACAGGCGGAGCCGCCACGCGTCTTGTGGCATTTTCCGACGACATGGATGGGCTGCGCAAGGTGCCAGACAACATGCCCAACCAGGGCCTGCTTGCAGCCCATATCGGCCATCCGCTTGCGCGTATCCCGGATCCCTTTGGTAAGTACGAAAGCTTCGCGCATCACAATAACGCGATGCTTCGCGAATTCCTTGATCGCTTCGGTTTTGATTATGAATTCGTTTCAGCCAGCGAGCAGTACAACTCCGGCGCCTTTGACGGGGCGTTGAGCAATGTTCTGGCGAACTATGACGCGATAATGGGGGTCATGCTGCCGACGCTGCGTGAAGAGCGCCGCAAGACCTATTCGCCCGTGCTGCCCGTATCGCCCACGACGGGACAGGTGCTGCAGGTGCCGATCGAGGTTGTCGATGCCGCGAAGGGCATCGTGCGGTTTGAGGATCTGGGCGAAACCATCGAACATTGCATCTTTGGCGGCGCTGCCAAGCTGCAGTGGAAGGTCGATTGGGCGATGCGCTGGGTGGCGCTGGGCGTTGACTATGAAATGTGCGGCAAGGACTTGACCGACAGCCTTACGCAGTCGGGCAAGATCGCCAAGGTCCTTGGCGGACGTAAGCCTGAAGGCATGATCTATGAGCTGTTCCTGGACGAGAAGGGAGAGAAGATCTCCAAGTCCAAGGGCAACGGCCTGACCATCGACGAATGGCTGACTTACGGTACCGAGGAAAGCCTTGGCTTTTACCTGTTCCGCGAACCCAAGAGCGCAAAGCAGCTGCATATCGGCGTGATTCCGCGCGCGGTGGACGAATATTGGCAGTTCCGTGAGAAGCTTGCCGCGCAGCCGATTGAACAACAGCTGGGCAACCCGGTGTGGCATCTGCTGCGCGCTACTGGCGATGGAAGCGGCGCGGGTGACAAGCTACCGGTCACCTACGGCCTGCTATTGAACCTTGTAGGCGTGCTGGGCGCTCATGCAACGCGCGAACAGGTATGGTCGTATCTTGCCAACTATGTCGAGGACGCGCGGCCTGATGCGCATCCCAAGCTGGACGTGATGGTGACCAGCGCACTGGCGTATAACCGCGATTTCGTTGCGCCTACGCTACAGCGCCGCAAGCCGGAAGCGAACGAGGCAGCTGCGCTTGCCGCGCTGGACGAGGAACTTGCTGCCACGTCGGACGATGCGACCGCGGAAGAACTTCAGAACATCGTATATGAGATCGGCAAGGACCCGCACTACGGTTTTGAACAGCTGCGCGACTGGTTCAAAGCGCTCTACGAAACATTGCTGGGGTCGTCGCAAGGGCCGCGCATGGGCAGCTTTATCGCGCTGTATGGCGTTGTAAATACGCGCAAGCTGATTGCAGAGGCGCTGGCCTAGACTTTGCAACGGGCACGGCTTGTCTCAAGCGCTGCGTAATTATGCTGCCTCGCTCTCTTGTGCAATGAGGGCGGGGTGGGCGCTACCGTGTGGCTGTAATCCACCTGTCGATCTTTGCTTCCAGAACTGGAAGCGGTAGCGCGCCTGAACCCAGCACCTGATCGTGGAAGGTGCGTATGTCGAACTTAGGGCCCAATTCTTTCTCGGCCTTCCTGCGTAGCCGCTGGATGGTGAGGGCCCCTACCTTATACGCCAGCGCCTGTGCCGGGTTGGCGATATAGCGTTCAACTTCCGCGGTAGCGTCAGTACGGCCCATGCCGGAATTGGCGAGCATGTAGTCTATGGCTTTCTCGCGGCCCCATCCCATCGCGTGTATGCCCGTATCGACCACAAGCCGCATGGCACGCAGCATCTCGTCGTCCAGCGTGCCCCAGTGCTGCATCGGGTCTTTGTAGAGGCCCATGTCGTAGCCCAGCGTCTCGGCATACAGCCCCCAGCCTTCGACATAGGCGGTGTTCCCGTCGAAGCGCTGGAACGAGGGGAGAGAGGCATTTTCCAGTGCAAGACTGATCTGGAAATGATGTCCGGGAGCGCCTTCGTGCAGGTAAAGCGTGGTGGTGCCGGTCAGAAATCGGCTCGGCAGGTCGTAGCTGTTGAAATAGAAGATGCCGGGGCGCGATCCGTCGGATGAGCCTTGATTATAACTGCCGCCCGCCTCGTACTTCTCGCGATAGGCGGGGTAGGGCAGGATCACCAGTTTGGTCTTGGGAAGATGGTTGAAGAAGCGCGGGATCTGGGCATCGACGGCGCGGGCAACTTCGCTGAAACCCGTGGCAAGTTCGTCCTTGGTGCTGGGATGGTATCGCGGGTCTGTCCGAATGTGGTCGAAAAAATCGCGCAGCGGACCATCATTGCCGAGTTCCGTTTTTACTTTTCCCATCTCGCTCTGGATGCGGGCGACTTCGGCAAGGCCAAGGCGATGCACTTCGGCTGGATCGAGCGGTAGTGTGGTCTGGCGTTCAATCAGATTTCGGTAGAGTTTAGATCCGCCCTTCATCGCCAGAAGACCCGGCGTATCGCGGGCGGCAGGCAGATACTCGTCGGCAAGAAATGTCCGCAGGCGCTGGTACGCCGGGTAAAGGTTTTCGCGAATATTTGCCGCGTAGGCCGTCCGCAGAGAGGCATGGCTGCCGGCTGGAACGGCTTGAGGGAATGCCAAAACGGGCGAATAGAAAGGCGATTTTTCCACGGGCTGCGCCAAAAGGGCATCGATCTGGGCGATCATGTTGATCACTGTTATTTTCGATTCCACTACCCCGCTGGCCAAGCCTTCGTGGAAGCGCATTGTCGCATTCTCCAGCACGGAGGGGAACGCCGATGCGAGCGCGAGTGCACTGCGATAATCGGCCTCATCTTCGTAGGGAACGACACCACCCTGCGTGACGAGCGAGGGAAATTCGACATGTAAGCCGCCGAAGTGGTTGAACGGCCGTACTGCCGTCAGCGCCCGTATCTGGGGTTGCAGCGCGGCTGTTTCCTCGCGCTTGGTGATGGCGAAGACGTCATAGGAGATCTGGCGTTCGCGGCTGAGCGCGCCGCGATTGATCCGTTGCAGAGCCGCAAGGCTATCCTCGGCAGCGGTCAACCTGCGGCGATCAAGCGCATCGGTATAGAGTTGTGACAGTGCACCGGTATCGACTGTGCCCTCGCGGTACAGCGTGTTGAGCGGATCAAGATCGTCCGAGCGCTGGGCATCCTCGGCAAACAGCCGCATTAGCCGTTGGTCTTCGCGGTTTACCTGTGCGGCGGCGGGCAATGACGCCAAAATCTGCGAAGGTGTCAGTGCGGCGCAAGCGAGTGCGATCGCGGCTCCAAAATTTCGTATGTGCCGACGCCCCACTTTTTGCCCCGCTACCAACCCCACGTCTGCGCTAAATCGTCGGGCAATGATCTGATCTCTTACAATATCTGAGTGAGGGCGGTGTGCCAACATGCCCCACTCGGTAATTCATCAGGTAGCTCTCTACCCGACGTGGCTGAAGACCGGCGAGATATCTCACCGGTCTTCATAAAACACGTGCTGCTTATCGCTATCCTACCAGAAGAATTTGCTGATCACGTCGGCAACCGTGCCGTTGTGGGTATTCACCAGAAGCACGTCGTCAAAGTAACGGACCCAGCGATAAGGGCCATACGCCTGCGGAAGACGGTAATCCCACGGATCCGAAATCCAGTAGCTGTTGCCATAGAACGGGGCGTTCAGGCGATGCCCAATCCCCAACGGACGATAGTAATAGCTGCTGTAGGGCGCGCGGTAGCGGCCGGGGCTGTAGACATGCCGGTAGCTCTGCCGGTGATTGTTCCAGTCATAGCGCCGGTCGCTGCGCCAATCCCGGTTCCAATTGTAACGTCCGTTGTTGTAGCTCCAGCGGCGGTCATCGTCGCGGTGGGGCGACGTAACCCTGCCATTCTGATACCGGACGGGTTTATCGCGCCGGCTGTCTTTCCAGCCATTGTGATCGCTGCCGTGGCCCCGGTTCGCATCGTTCCAGTTACCATTGCGGTTGGCTTCCCGGTACCTGCGGTCGTTGTTCTGCACGGCGGCCGGACGATTGCCCCCTGGACGGTTCCAGTTTTGGTTGCGCGTTTCCGAAGGTGGTGTGCGGTGCTGTTCGGCTCGGCGTTCGCCAGCCTGATGCTGTCCTCTGACAGCGGCGGCCGTCTCGCCATCGCGTCCGCGCGCGCCCCATTTTCCTGATCCGCTGTTGTCCGTACGGGCGCGTTGCGGTTGACTTGCTCGCTCCTGAGAGCCGGCCCGCGCGTCGCGATTACCACCCCATGAGGGCCGTGCCTGAGAGGGACGCGATTGGGTTTGAGCGGCTGCTGCACCGTCGCGGTTACTGTGCCCTCGCCCTTGTCCACGATCCTGCGCCATTGCGCTGGATGGCATGGATGTCAGCGCCATGAGCGCTGCGATCGTGGCGATCGCACCAGCCTTTAAAAATTCTGACTTTGCCATTGCGACGTTCTCCGGTCGTTGGGCGCCTATACTGGCGACGACCCTGAAGAAGTCTTAGCCGAGTCGGGCTGTCGAGAGGGTGAACCGCCCGACAGCCCGTCCGTTCAGCTTTGTATCAACGTGTAAGTTTTTTGTAGGCAAGCCGTGTCGGGCGATCGGCGGCATCGCCCAGTCTGCGGCGCTTGTCCTCTTCATAGGCTTCGAAGTTGCCTTCGAACCATTCGACGTGGCTGTTGCCTTCGAATGCGAGGATATGCGTGGCCAGTCGGTCAAGGAAGAAGCGGTCGTGGCTGATGACCACGGCGCAGCCTGCGAAGTTTTCGATGGCTTCTTCCAGCGCCGCCAGCGTTTCGACGTCAAGATCGTTGGTCGGTTCGTCAAGCAGCAGGACGTTGCCGCCTCGCTTCAGCATCTTGGCGATGTTCACGCGGTTGCGTTCACCGCCCGAAAGCTTGCCGACGTTCTTTTGCTGATCCTGGCCCTTGAAGTTGAACGCACCTACATAGGCGCGGGTCGACTGGTCGAAGCCGTTGATCTTCATGTAATCAAGCCCGTCAGAGATTTCCTCCCAGACGTTCTTCGAGTTGTCGAGGTGATCGCGGCTCTGGTCGACATAGCCGAGGCGCACGGTGGTGCCGATGTCGATCTCGCCGCTATCCGGCTTTTCTTGCCCGGTGATCATTTTGAACAGCGTGGACTTACCCGCGCCGTTCGGGCCAATCACGCCGACGATCCCGCCCGGTGGCAGTGTGAACGACAGGTCTTCGAACAGCAGTTTGTCACCAAAGGACTTGGTGATGTTCTTGGCTTCGATGACCTTGCCGCCCAGGCGTTCAGGCACCTGGATGACGATCTGGGACTTGCCGGGCGCACGGTTCTTCTGCGCTTCAACGAGCTGGTCGAACTTGGCGATACGCGCTTTCGATTTGGTCTGGCGTCCCTTAGGGCCCTGCCGGATCCATTCGAGTTCGTCCTTGATCGCCTTCTGGCGTCCGGATTCCTCACGATCTTCCTGTTCAAGGCGCTTGGACTTCTTCTCGAGATAGGTCGAGTAGTTGCCTTCGTAGGGGAAGTATTTTCCGCGATCGAGCTCGAGAATCCAGCCGACGACATTGTCGAGGAAGTAGCGGTCGTGGGTGATCATCAGCACCGCGCCAGCGTATTCCTTGAGGTGGTTTTCCAGCCATTCGACGGACTCTGCGTCAAGGTGGTTGGTCGGTTCGTCGAGAAGCAGGATGTCGGGCTTTTGCAACAGCAGTCGGGTGAGCGCGATGCGGCGCTTTTCGCCGCCCGAAAGGTTCTCGACCGACCAGTCGCCCGGCGGGCAGCGCAGGGCCTCCATTGCCAGTTCAAGCTGGTTGTCCAGCGACCAGCCGTCGGCCGCGTCGATCTTTTCCTGCAGGGTGCCCATCTCTTCCATGAGCGCGTCGAAATCGGCATCTTCTGGCGGATCGGCCATGATCATGCTGATTTCGTTGAACCGATCCACGAGGTTGGCGACTTCGCGCGCGCCGTCCTTGACGTTCTCGAGCACGCTCTTCGAATTATCGAGCTGGGGTTCCTGCTCCAGGTAGCCAACGCTGATGTTCTCGCCTGCCCAGGCTTCGCCCGTGAAATCGGTGTCGATGCCGGCCATGATCTTGATCAGGGTGGACTTGCCTGCACCGTTGGGGCCGACGATGCCGATCTTCGAACCCTGGTAGAACTGCAGGCTGATGTTGCTCAACACCGGCTTTTGGGCACCGGGGAAAGACTTGGTCATGTTCTTCATGACGAAGGCGTATTGCGCGGCCATCGGATTCCTCTGGGGATTGGTAATGAAGGGGATTTGCGCCGCCCTCTACAGGGCCGGGCGCGGGGCTGCAAGCATGGCGACGTTGCCGGAAATGGGCAAGGGCTATGCGGGTTGGCGCTGCATTGCCCGTTAAGGCACGCCGCACTGCCGCATTTTGCGCGCAGGCGATGGACGAAAACCCGGCGGAACGAAGCATTAGCTTCAGTCCGCCGGATCGTATTACCTGCAAGGAGGGCTAAGCAGCCTTATGCAAAGTTGCCGCGATTGCTGCCGGGACGACGCTGCTGGCTGTCACGGCCGCCTTCGGGGCGGTTGCCCAGTGGGCGCGGGGCAGAGCGCGGCTGGCGGTTGTCGGGGCGCGCGTTGCGATCGCCTTCGGATTGGCGGGGCGCGCCGGCGTCACCCTGACGGCGTGCCTGGGTCGGCGCGGCGCTTGGCGCAGGCGTGCGATCGCCAGTAAAGGGCTTCCAGCCGTCGGCACGGGCCGAACGCTGCGCTTCGTCGTCACGGCGGGGGCGCTGCGGTTGGCTGCGGCTTCGGTTGCGGTCACCCTGCGCGGGGCCGCTGCGGTCGCCGCCCGGACGGGGGCCGCGCTGGCGGTGCTGGCGCTGGCCTTCGTCGTCCGAAGGCTTGCGCGAAGGCGCCGGCAAACGAGCGGCTTCCTTCAGGAAGTCTTCGGGCAGGGCTGCACGGTCGAGCTTGATGCCGGTGAGGCGTTCAATGTCGCGCAGATAGGGCTGCTCGTCGGGAGCGACAAAGCTCTCGGCAATGCCATCCGCCCCGGCGCGCGCGGTGCGGCCAATGCGGTGGACGTATTGTTCCGGCACGTTCGGGATCTCGAAGTTGAACACGTGGCTCACACCCGGAATGTCGATACCGCGGGCAGCAATGTCAGTGGCAACGAGCACTCGGATCGAACCGGAGCGGAAGCCCTGGATCGCAGCGGTGCGCTGTCCCTGGCTCTTGTTCCCGTGGATCGCTGCGCTGGATACGCCGGCAGCGGAAAGGTGCCGCACGACGCGGTCGGCGCCATGTTTTGTCCGCGTGAACACAAGCGAGCGGTCGATAGAGCCATCGGCCAGACCAGCGCGAAGCTTGATCGTCAGCAAGGCCTGCTTTTCCGCCTGATTGAGGAAAATCGCGCGTTGCTCAACCCGTTCAGCGGTGGTGGACTGCGGTGCAACTTCCACGCGAACGGGGTTGTTGATGAACTGCTTGCCCAGATCGGCAATAGCCTTTGGCATGGTCGCCGAAAAGAACAGGCTCTGCCGTTCTTTCGGCAGCAGATTGGCAATGCGCTTCAGCGGCTGGATGAAGCCAAGGTCCATCATCTGGTCGGCTTCATCGAGAACGAAGATTTCGACGTGACGCAGGGTCAGCGCGCGCTGGTCAAGAAGGTCGAGCAGGCGGCCCGGCGTAGCGACCAGAACGTCGCAGCCTTGTACAAGGGCACGGGCCTGCTTGCCGGCGGGCACGCCGCCGAAGATGCATTGCACGTTAAGGTCGAGGTAGCGGGCGTATCCGCGAATGTTCTCGGCGATCTGTGCGGCGAGTTCCCGGGTAGGCGAAAGCACCAGCATACGGCACGCTGCAGCTTTGCGTGGCTGCGGATCGGCGGCAAGGCGGTGCAGCGACGGTAGCGAAAACGCTGCGGTCTTGCCGGTGCCGGTCTGGGCGATGCCCAGCAGATCGCGGCCCTTCAGCAGCGACGGGATCGCTTCGCGCTGGATCGGTGTTGGATCCGAATAGCCCTTGGTGCCAAGCGCTCGGGTAATCGGCTCGGCAAGGCCGAGGTCAACGAAAAATGACATGGAATTCTTTCACAAATAGGGCGGGCGTGCGCGGCAGGAGTGCCGCGCGCCCGGTGCGAGGGATTGTTCGATGCAACCCTGCGTGAATAAGGTAGCTTCTGGTCAGCTTCAGTGACCAGTTGTCCGGGGCAGGACCGTCAATGCGGGCCTCACGCTGCTCGGGACTGCGCGGAGGTAGAAGTCTCTGCGCCGGTCATTTGAGGGCGCCTCTACAGCGAATTGCCGGACAGAGCAACAAAATTACGCGAAGCTGCCTGATCTCCGCCGGCGCAGGGCCTGCTGAGATGGCTTTCCCGACCCGCTACCAACGTGCCTATTTGGCAACGATCCGTCCAATTGCGATCAATCTTTATTCTTAAGTCTTTTCAGTTCGCAACGGTGACGTATATGGCCAGCAACATACCAATTCGTCAGGTATTACATTCACTCGGGGGCGAGTAAATTGATGCGGACGGAAGCCATTAATCGGACATTCTCATGCCTGCCGAAAGGCTCCTGAATATCCAAAGGGACACCGAGCGGGCGCTTGGCGTTTATACGCTTACTGGTGAGTATGAGATCATCTACTGCCTGCTGGACGCAGAATGCATGGCGCCAAAGGAGATCCAGTCCCTTTCCCGGCTGGCGCCTACGGCATTTTATCATACGCTGAAGCGTATGGAGCGGAGCGGTGTGGTTGATGGGCGGGTAAACCCCCATGACAGGCGGGGCTTGCTGTACCGTCTATCGTCGCAGATGCGGGCCCTGGTTCTGGCCCAGCACCGCGGCTATCGCGACAGCGTCAGCACGAACTACAGCTATACCCAGTCGCGTGTGCATAGTCTGGATGACTACCGGAGCTATATTCATAAAACGAATAGCGTTGCGCACCTGACAGGTGATTTCCAGATACTGCTTTATCTGTACCTAAAGTCCGGCATCTCCAACCTGCAGATATCGGATGTAGTTGATGTCTCGCAGACCAAGTTCAACCAGAGCCTCAGGAAACTGCAGGATATGGGCCTGGTCGAGTATGTGAAGAGCCCTGACGATAATCGGAGCAAGCACTATTTTGTGACAGAGCGCGTCCGCGAGGTGCTGGATATCCAGCACCGTCGCGTGTTCGCTTGGCTCGGCGCGGAGAGCGCGTAAACCTTCGTTTGGAAAAGTGGGGGCTGTTTCGCGCCCAACTTTCCGATGTCAAACGCTCAGGAGGCGGTCGCGACCATCCGCTTCTGGCCGCCCTGTTCGGTCCACAAGGAGGCGCCAGCTTCGGCTGGGTCACCGCAGGTATACAGCGGCAGCGAATCGAATGCAGGCGACTGGCCGCGGAAATCGAAGCTGTTAAGCGGGCTGCCCAGCTTGCGCGTGGCCAGGCTAGCCAGCAGGGTGGCCATGAGGGGGCCATGCACAACCAGTGCCGGATAGGCCTCCTCGTCCATGGCGTAGGGCCGGTCGTAATGGATGCGGTGGCCATTCATGGTCAGCGCGGAATAGCGAAAGAGCAGTGTGGTGTCGGGCATCATCTCTTCACACCATGCGGATGTGGGTGTGGGCGTTCCGGTCGCGGGCAGGGGAATTGACCCGGGGGCAGCCGCTTCGCGATAGACGAGGTCCTGCTCCTCGATGATGGCGAGGCCTTTTCCGCCCGCAAGTTCATGCTGCACGGTCACGAACACAAGATTACCGCTCTTGCCGCTCTTTGCCTCAACCTTGAGGATGGTGGATGTCTTGGTAACAGTCTCGCCCAGGACCAGCGGCGCCTGAAACTTCAGCCGACCACCAGCCCACATGCGGCGGGGCAGGGGAACGGGTGGGAGGAAGCCGCCCTTCGCGGGATGGCCATCTGTGCCGAGGCCTGCGGGTGGCTGGACATTCCAGAAATAGAGCCAGTGATGCAGAACGGGCATCGGATCCCCGGCGACGAGCGTCGCGGTTTCACCCAGCGTGGCGAGCAGGGCATTGCTACGTGCAGGTTCCAGAACGTCGGTTAGCTGTTCCTGCTTGCCGATCCAGGCGGAAAAATCCTCGGTCATTGTTTGGTCCCGTTCTCGTCAATGGCGAAGAGTTCGCATTAGTCGGGCAAATGCGAAATCGCCAGACTTGATATATAATGCATTATCTTTAACGGAGGGGAAATGAACGCTTCAACCACTCTTCCTGCAGGACAACCGCTCGCTGGCCGCCGGGTTCTTGAACTTGGCACGATGATCGCCGCGCCCTTCGCCACGCACATCCTTTCGCAGCTGGGCGCGGAAGTCATCAAGATTGAGCCGCCCAGCGGGGACACTACCCGCAGCCTTGTGCGCGGCGGACCTTCGGGTACGATCGTCGCCTACAGCCATTCGAAAAAGGCGATCTGCCTTGATCTGACGACTGAAGGCGGGAAGGATATCTTCCTTAAGCTGGCGGCGACGGCAGACGTGGTGATCCATAACCTTGCCCCCTCGGCAGCCCGAAAGCTGGGCGTCACCGCAGACGACTGCATGGCGGTGAACCCCAAAATCATTCACGTTCATGTAAAAGGCTACACCCACGGCCCGCAGGCGGATGGGCTGATGACCAACCCGATTGCCGAAGCGGCAACGGGCGCCATGGACGATCACCGCGTTGATGGCCGGCCAACCCGCTTTGGGCCGTCGTATCACGATCAGTTCGCCGGCACCTATGCCGTGATCCGCGTGCTGGCGGCGATGATGAACCCGCTGGCCACCGAGGCCGAGCGCTGCATCGAGATAGGTCTTTACGAGACGGGCCTGCACCTGGCTGCTCGCGATCTTGCCGGAATGCAGCTGAAAACCCAGCTTCTGGGACGCCTGGAGAAAGAGGGCGGTGGCGAGTTTTCGATGCCGGGGTATGGCTCATATCTTACCAATGACGGCCGCTGGGTTTACCTGCTGGTGCTTACCGATGCGCATTGGGCGAAGCTGGCCAAGGCGCTCGACATGCCAGAGGCGCAGGATTCCGGGCTGGCGAAACTGCGGGATCGCAAGGCGCAGCGCGAACGCGTTGAGGCGGCGGTTGAGGCTGCCGTGGGCAAGCTGAGCTTTGCCCAGGTCGATACGCTGCTGAAGGCGGCGGGGCTGGGCTTCAACGAAGTCATGCCGCTTGAGCGTGTGCTGGAGGTCCCGCAGGCGCGGCAGCCCGGCAAGTTACGCGAACTTGATTTTCGGGGCCTACACTTCGAAGTGCCCGAATTTCCGGGGCAGAACGAAACGGAGCCAAACCTTCCGCCCCCGGAAATCGGGGAGCATACAGTGGAATTGCTGCGCGAGCTTGGCTATTCGGACGCCGAACGTGCGGCCTTGCTGGAAGGTGGCGCAGCAAAGGCGTATGCGTCGGGCGACTTTGCCTGGGCACCGGTGCGCCAAAAGGGGTAAGCAAGCCGATGCAGTTTCGCACCAAGGAAGAACAGGTAGCTGACTACCTTCGCGAAGGTATCATCGCTGGCCGTTTTCCGCGCGGCGCGCGGCTGAAGCAGCAGGAAATCGCCAGCCTGCTCAACACCTCCATCACCCCGGTGCGGGAGGCGTTGAAGCTGCTGGAGGCCGAAGGGTATGTCAGCGGCGACAATTATCGCGGGGCGATTGTGGCCCCCTTCGATATTGACGCCTCTGCTGAAGTGCTGAACTTGCGAATCCTGCTTGAAACGCAGTTGGTGCGCGGCGCTGTGGCTAGTGCCACGACGAAAGATATTTCGGAACTGACGGTCCTGGCGGGTGAATTTGCCCGGGCTTTTGATGCTGGCGATAATGAAAGCGCCCGGGCCGCGAACTATCGTTTTCACCACCGCATGTTTGAAATCGCGGGCATGCCGCAGACGCTGCATTTCGTGCAGATCCTGTGGGCGCGTTATCCCTTTGATCTGATCAACAAGCTGAAAGGCCGGGTCAGCCGCGCTGCGGACGAGCATGATGAAATGCTGAAGGCGATCATCGCCTCAGACGTATCTGCAGCGATGTTGGCTACGCGCCAGCATATCGAGGCGGGCTGGCAGGAGTTGCGCAACGCGGTCGAGGCGGAACGCTCCAAGGCGTAGAATTCTCACCTTTCCCAGATCGCTACAACCCACAGTATGGAAAGCGCTATCTCATGAAAAAGACACTCTTCCTTGTCATGGACATGATGAATGACCTTGTCGCTGACGATGGTTTCAGCGCGGCGACGTATGGCGTGCAGGTGAAAGAGCGCGGCGTGCTGGCAAACACGGCATCGGCGATTGCCGCCGCGCGCGCTGCAGGCGCCAAGGTCGGCTATGTGCGGGTTGGCTTTTCCTCTGACTACCGTGAGGCCCCCGCCGATTCGCCCATTTTCTCAGGTGCGCGGAAGAACGGCATCTTTCAGCTTGGGACGTGGGGTACGCAGGTGCACAGCGCGCTTAAGCCGCAGGATGGTGATTTCGATATCGTCAAGCACCGGGTCAGCCCGTTCTACGGTACGTCGCTTGACCCGATCCTGCGCGCCAATGCCGTGGAGCGGCTGGTGTTGTGCGGCGTTTCAACCAACGGCGTCGTGCATTCTGGCGCACGCGATGGGCATGACCGGGACTATGAAGTGGTGATCCTTGAGGATTGCTGCGCCGGGGTAACGCCCGATGAGCACGCGCATGCGATTGCCTGCCTTGGCCGCTTTGCAAAGATTATGAAAAGCCAGGACTTCGACTGGGCGAGTTAAGCCGCAGCCCGGTCCGCACAGCGGATGGGGTGATGGGTGTTGGCCGCGGCGGGGTAGCGGGCGGAGCTTGGCTTCGTCCGCCAATTAAGCGCGCCGTTTTTACGCGCGATCAGGAACAGCCCTGCAAGAACACATTTCCCGCCGGGCCGGCTTGACCGTAAAATATAATGCATTATGCACAAAGTCAGCCCCGGCAACCCAGACGGCGCGTGTAACCTGCGCCGCACAAGGAGCATGAAATGAGCACTGAACAAGACGTCGGCCACGCACCGGCGGAAGGCAAGATCACGCCGGAGGCCATCAAGGCCGCTGAAAACATGATTGGCATGCAACTGCGTCCTGAAGGGCCCTATCTGCAGGACGCCACCGAAGACACGATCCGTAACTTCTGCAACGGCATCGGCGATCTGAACCCGCTTTATCGCGATCTCGAAGTTGGCCGCTTGACGCGCCATGGATCGATGCTCGCGCACCCGAACTTCCCGATGGCTTTTGGCTGGGTCGGTCGTACGCGCTGGGGCCTGCCGGGCGTGCACGGCTTCTACGCTGGCAACGACTGGGAAATCTTCCGCCAGATCCGTCCGGGCGACCGCATCAGCGCCATCGAGCGCGTGGTTGGCGTCGATGTGAAGGAAAGCCAGTTTTCGGGCACGTTGGTTCTCCAGTATGTCGAGGCCAGCTACTTCAACCAGCGTGGTGAACTCGTTTCACGAGCACTCGGCACCTGCACCCGCCATGAGCGCAAGGCAGCCCGCGAAGCCGGTAAGTATGCCGACATCAAGACGCACGAATACAAGCCCGAGGAATTCGAGAAGATCGACGCTGCGATCCTCGATGAAGAGAAGAACATCCGCGGCGGCAACGTGCGCTACTGGGAAGAAGTTCAGGAAGGCGAAACGCTGCCCGAGATCGTTCGTGGCCCGCTCTCCCTCATGGACACCATGGGCTTCCTCGTCGGCTGCGGCCGCGGCCACACGCATGGCGTGATCTTCAAGAACGCGGTGAAGCACCCCGGACACTTCTTCCGTAACCCGGAAGCTGGGGGCGGCATCGAATACACCGGCATCGGCCACCACCGTGAATCGACGGCCAAGGAAGTGGGCGTTCCCGGCGTTTACGATTACGGACCACAGCGTTCGGCCTGGATGGCTTCTCTCGTAACCAACTGGATGGGCGACGCTGGTTTCCTTAAGCGCATCAAGACGCGCATGAGCCGCTTCAACACCATGGGCGATTGCACATGGGCGCGCGGCACCGTGACGCGCAAGTACATGAAGGACGGCTATGCGCTCGTCGACATCGAGATCAAGGGTGAGAACCAGCGCGGCGAATTGACCACACCGGGCCTGGCCACGGTTGTGCTTCCGTCGCTTGATCCGAACACCAAGGTGTTTGTCGACGGTTCGAACCTTGACCTTGAATTGCCGGTGGTCCGTTGATCGCAGGCTGAAGCACAGGGTTGGTGGAATTTAGCCCCGTGCTTCACGTTCTTGGTTTGGTGCATTTTGCATTTTGCTTGGCGTCGCCGGGCGAAGTGAAAATGCGCTAGGCTTTAGCTTCTCTCCGGCCCTGGAGAGAAGGCCATCCGCAGGGTGGTGGAGGGGGCGTCAACGCGGCGGCACAATTTGGACACCCCCCCGTCCATTTGTGCCCGCAAAGGCGCTCCCCTCCCTGTTTGGGAGAGGAATTCAAAAGTGTCGAATGCTCCTCTCACTGGTCTTCGGGTGGTCGCCAATGCCTCTGGCGTGGCGGCTGCCTATGCCGCGCGATTGCTTGGCACCTTGGGGGCCGAGACGATCCTTGTAGAGCCGCTTCAGGGTTCAGCCCTGCGGGACGAACCGCCGTTTCTTGATGCCGATGAGGACGTATCTGCGCTTTTCGCCTACCTCGCCGCAGGTGCGCGCAGCTTTGTTTGCGACGTAACCAGCGATGCGGGAAGGGCTGCCCTAGGTGGTTTGCTGAGCGAGGCGGATATCTTCATTGATGATACGCTTCCGGCAGAACGCACGGCGCTGGGACTGGATGAGGAAGCAATTGCGGCCCGCCATCCCGATCTGATCCATGTGTCCGCCCTGCCATTTGGTTCGCATGGGCCAAAGGCGGGCTGGAAAGCGCATGAGATCAATCTCCAGCACGCTTCGGGCGAAGGCAACCTGTTGCCCAACGGCCTGTCGGTGGAGATGTTTCCAGATCGCCCGCCGGTCAAGATTTACGGTCATTTTGCTGAGCTGCAGGGCGGCATTGCAGCTGCGCTTGGCGCCCTGTCGGCGTTGTGGGTGCGGCCGGAACTGGGCGGGCAATATGTTGATGTTGCCAGTCAGGACGCCGCCCTTGCTGTTGGCGCCTTTGCCATTCAGCGACTGGGGGACGGGTCGATCGAGCACCGCGTAGAGCGCAGCTTCCGGTATGGCGGGGTGATCCCTTGTGCAGATGGCTATGTTGAATTGCTGACGTTGGAACAGCGCCAGTGGCATGGGCTGGTCAAGCTGCTCGGCGATCCGGAATGGGCGCTCGACCCGGCGCTTGATGATTCACTGGAGCGCAGTCGCCAGGGGCCGTTGATCAACACCCACATTCGCGCGTGGGCTGCCGTTCGCAAGGTGGAGGACATCGTGCGCGAGGGGCAGAAGCTCAGTGTTCCGCTCGCTAAATATTACACGCCGGCAGAGGTAGTGCGCGATCCGCATGAAGCGGTGCGCGGGCTGTTCCAGCCGGTTGAGATTGCAGGGGCCGGTGTGCTGAACATGTTGGTTTCCCCGTTCCACGTTTCGGGAGAGCCGCTGCATTTGCGCGCTGGCCCACCGGCATTGGGTGAATACCGCCTTCCCTCCGCCAACACTGCTGCGAACGTAGAGGCCTGAACCATGGCAAAGCCCCTTCACGGCATTCGCATCGCTGATTTCACGGTGCACAACGCTGGTCCATTCTGCACGCATCTTCTTTCGCAACTGGGTGCAGAGGTCATCAAGGTTGAAAGCGCGATGCGCCCCGACGCTTTCCGCAAACCGCACCCGGTCTATGGCCGCATGGGCCCGGCAACCTTCGATCAGGTAGCGTCCACCAAGCTTTCCATCCGCATCAACCTGAAGAAGCCGGAAGGTATTGAGCTGTCAAAGCGGCTGGTTGGTCTTTCCGATGTGGCAGCCGAAAGTTTCCGTCCGGGCGTGATGGCGCGGTTGGGGTTGGGCTACGATGCGCTGCGCGCCGTGAAGCCGGACCTTGTCATGCTCGCCGTATCTTCGTCGGGGCAGAGCGGTCCGGATTCGCACTTTGCAGGCTATGCGCCGCTGTTTGGGGCCTGGGGCGGACTGGGCGAGCTTACCGGATATGAAGACGGTCCGCCGGTCGAGATGCGGCACGTCATGGATCATACCGTCGGAATGAACGCCGCCGTTGCTGTCATGGCCGCGCTGCATCGCCGCCGGACAACGGGTGAGGGCGGTCTGGTCGATGTTTCGGCGCGTGAAGTCGCATCATCGCTGCTGGGTGAAGCACTGCTGCTTGCAGCGGCGGGTACTGAGCCGCATCGTACGGGCAATGATCATTCACGCATGGCGCCGCATGGAGTCTATCCGGCGGCAGGGGACGACCGCTGGTTGTCGATCGCTGTGGCGTCTGATGCGGAATGGCAGGCTTTGACCGGCGTGATGGGCGTAGGCGAACTGGCGGGTGACGTGCGATTTACGTCGGCAGAGGCACGGCACGCCAACCGCCGCGAATTGGACCAGATCGTATCGGGCTGGACAGTGACGCTTGAAGCGAACGATGCGGCAGAGCGGTTGCAGGCAGTGGGTGTCCCCGCACACGCATCCTGGACGACGCCAGAGATTGCCGCCGACCCGCATCTTCGCGCGCGTGAGGCAATTGTCGAAGTTGCAGAGCCGGATGGCAAGATTCGCGCGGCAGTGGGTGTGCCAATGCGGCTTTCGAAGGGGCCTGAAATCGGCATTGCGCGTGGCACACCGAAGCTCGGTGAACACGAGGATTATGTTTATGGCGAACTGCTGGGCATGGCCCGCGCTGAACGGGAAGCGCTGGAGGAAGCAGAAGTAATTTATTGAGATCGTCGGCGCAACGACGCCGGCGGGAGAGAGGAATAAAAGACGATGAGTGAACGCGCGGCAACGCCCGAATTTTCCACGTTGGGCTTTATCGGCCTTGGTGTGATGGGCGGCCCGATGTGCCGGAACGCCGTGGCGAAGCACGGCGCGCCGCTCCATGCTTTTGACATGGTCGCCACTGCGCTGGAAGAGCTGCGTGAGGCTGGGGCAATCGCGGCCACGTCGGTCGAGGACGTGGCACAGGCTGCACAGGTGATCTTTCTTTCGCTGCCCGGCGGAAAACAGGTTCACGCCGTGTGCGACCAGATCGCTGCTGTTGCGACACCCGGCACCATCATCGTGGATCTGTCCACCACCGCCGTCGCCGAGGCGCGCGTCATTTCAGCCATGCTTGCGGAAAAAGGAATCCTTTTTGCAGATGCACCTGTCGCGCGAACGCGGCAGGCCGCGCAGGAAGGTACGCTTTCCATCATGGTCGGCGCGAGTGAGGAACTCTTCGCCCGTATCCAGCCCCTGCTGTCCTACATGGGCAGCGACGTAACTCGCTGCGGCGAAGTGGGCTGCGGGCAGGTAGTGAAGGTGATCAACAACTGCCTGCTGTTCGAACACGTCGCGGCGCTGGCCGAGATGATGGTGGTGGCAGAACGTGCCGGCGTCAGCCGCGATAATCTGATTGCTGCGGTGTCACTTGGTTCCGGTGACAGCTTTGCCCTGCGTAACCACGGATTGAAGGCAATGGCGCCCGCAACGTTTCCGGAAAAAGCATTCCCTTCGACCTACGCGTTGAAGGATTTGGGCTATGCCATAGAACTTGCAGAACAGACGGGCGTAGAGCCGCGACTTCCCCGGATCGCAGCCGAGTATTACGAAGCGGCCGTTGAACAGGGGATCGGGAACAAATACTTTCCGGCAATAATAGAACTGATTGGGAAGGATTAAGCAGCATGAAGCTGAAGTTCAGGGAGATCACGAGCGGTTTACGGTTTCCTGAAGGGCCGATCGTGATGCCGGATGGTTCCGTGCTGGTCGTCGAGATTGAAGGCGCGCGGTTGATCCGCGTCCTGCCGGATGGCGCCAAGCAGGTTGTTGCCGAACTTGGCGGTGGCCCGAACGGTGCGGCAGTGGGCCCGGATGGCAAATGCTATGTCTGCAATAATGGCGGCTTCAACTGGATCCATGCTGACGACGGTTTTGCCCGCCCCCATGGTCGCGCCGACGCTTACACGGGCGGGTCTATCCAGCGTGTCGATCTAGAAACTGGAGTGGTGGAGACGCTCTACACGCATTGCGGGGACACTCCGATCATGGGGCCAAACGACATCGTGTTCGACGGGAAGGGCGGCTTCTGGTTCACGGATCACGGCAAGAGCTATGACCGGCTTATGGATCGGGGCGCACTCTTTTATGCGGCGGCGGATGGTTCGTTTATCCAGGAAGCGGCCTTCCCACTAATTACTCCGAATGGCGTCGCCCTCGCTCCGGACGGAGACACGCTGTACGTTTCGGAAACCGAGACGGGCCGTGTCTGGTCCTTTCCGATCCTTGGACCGGGAGAACTGGGTAAGGAGCCTTGGCCGTCGCCCCATGGCGGGACGTTTATCGGTGGGCCGACGGGCTATCAGCGGTTCGATTCCATGGCTGTAGAGGCTAATGGCAACATCTGCGTCGCTACGCTGGTGAACGCTGGCATCAGCGTTTTTGCGCCCGACGGCGGACTGGTGGAGTTTCACGAAGCGCCAGAACCCTATTCGACGAATATCGCTTTCGGCGGACCGGACATGAAGACGGCGTACATTACTCTTTCCGGTTATGGCCATCTGGTAGCCGTTGACTGGCCCCGGCCGGGCCTGCCGCTGATCCATCAAATGGCATGAAGGCGGGCCTCGCCGGGTGATGACGAAACACGTTTCATGCCAGGCAGTTGCGGGTGGCGGCAGTTGCACCGCCTGCAACGCCATTCAGCTTGATCCCGCTGCCATATCGCTCATCTTGGCCATCGCGTCATCGATAGTGAAGCTTCCCGGGCGCTGGAGGGGCGGGAAGTCCTTGAAGGTTTCCGCGAATAGCGCCGCGCCGGTCTGTGCCGCATAGATGAAATAGGCGTTGTGGACGAACCAGTCATAGTAGGTGTTCGACGTGATATCCGCGAATTCATACGGGTCGGTGCGCAGATTGAACAGCTTGGGCATTCGTAGCCGAGTGAAGGGTTCTGCCCACACCTGCATGGTGCCCTTGCAACGCTGCTCCATGAAAACCAGCTTCCAGTTGTCATAGCGCATCGCGATCACATCGCCGTCGTCGCTTAGGTAGAAAAAGAAGTTGCGGGGTGAACGGTCGGCCTTGCCTGTGATGTATTCGAGCAGGCTGACGCCATCAATGTGGTTCTTGTACGTGCGTCCATTGGCCGCGTAGCCGCCCTTTTTCAGCTTTTCGATAATGTTTGGTTCTCCCGCCATCTCGAGGAAAGTCGGCAGCCAATCGTGGTGCTGGACAATTCCGTTTGCGACCGACCGGGGTTCGATCTTGCCCGGCCAGCGGATCAGCAGAGGAACGCGAAAAGCACCTTCCCAATTGGTGTTCTTTTCGCTGCGAAACGGCGTCATGCCGCCATCGGGCCAGGTGTTGCGGTGCGGCCCATTATCTGTCGAATATTGCACGAAGGTATCGTCGGCGATGCCAAGCTCGTCGAGTAGATCGAGCAACTGACCAACATTTCTGTCATGATCGATCATGGTGTCGTGATAGGGTGATTGCCACGGCCCCGCCTGTCCGAGGCTTTCGGGTTTTGTGTGTGTAAACAGATGCATGTGCGTTGTGTTCACCCAGACAAAAAACGGTTCACCAGCCTCATTCGCCTTCTTGATGAAGGTGCTGGCCTTTTCGATGAAATCATCGTCGCAGGTTTCCATCCGCTTTTTGGTCAGCGGGCCAGTATCTTCGATTTTCTGCTTGCCGACCCGGCCCCAGCGCGGCTGTTCGGTATCGTCATCCTTGTCGGTCGCATAGGAATGCATCACCCCGCGCGGGCCGAAGCGTTCCTTGAAGTTCGGTAGCTGCTCCTTGGTAGGGTAATTGTCCATTTCCGGTTCTTCTTCGGCATTCAGGTGATACAGATTGCCGTAGAATTCATCGAAGCCATGCACGGTTGGCAGATGTTTATTGAGATCGCCGAGATGGTTTTTGCCAAACTGGCCGGTCGCATAACCCTGGTTCTTAAGCAGAGCGGCAATGGTCACAACGTCATCCGGCATTCCAATGGGTGAAGCTGGAATGCCGACTTTGGAAAGCCCGGTGCGATAGACGCTCTGCCCGGTGATGAAAGATGAGCGCCCCGCCGTACAGCTTTGTTCGCCGTAGGAATCAGTGAACATCATGCCTTCCTTGGCAATGCGATCAATATTGGGCGTGCTGTAGCCCATCAGGCCAAAGGTATAGCAGCTCAGGTTACTCTGGCCGATATCATCCCCCCATATGACCAGGATATTGGGCTTTCCGTTGGGCATGGCATGTCTCCGGGGTCATGTGGTTTGGGAAACAGATTTCGCTTCGAAACGACGATGCGCAATCGGCACAAACCCTGGAAGGTCCTCCGGGAAAGTACCTAATGAGGGTGTTCAGCGATCCTGGATCCCCCGCAAGGCGCTGCGCTGCGCCAATGGCTGGTTAACCGCAGAATGTTGGTGTTACTGCTCAAGCCCCGGAATATGTCCAGCAATGCAGCGACTGCAGATGCTTGGTTCGCGCATTTCCGATCCCGATGAAATCACTCTAGGTTGCGGCGGTTCCTGGCATTTTTGCAGGTTCTGCAGGCGTGAAAATCGGTCCGGTAGGTTCCGAATAGCGGTCGTGACATGATGGCCACGAGAACGTTGCCGCAGCGCTGGATGAAATCGCTGACGCGACCATTCTGAAGCGCAGGTGACGTATATTTTGAGAGGCGCGTATCGCGCGCAAGCCACTGTTTTTCAACGAAAACAGTAAAATGGTCGGGGAGACAGGATTCGAACCTGCGACCCCCTGGTCCCAAACCAGGTGCGCTACCAGCCTGCGCCACTCCCCGACCCTGGGGATGATATGACTTTGCAATTTCCTCGGTGCTTAAAGCATCGGATCGTCTGCAAAACCGTATCAATCCGGATACTGAAGCAGAGCTCCAGAATCTGTAGAGGCCCCATGGTGTGCTTCGTCCGGCAAGTCAATCGGCACTGTGCCGAAATTTTCCGAACTACCCACAAACGGGGCGGCCCTTGCGTTGCAACAAGGGGCGTTGCAACAAGGGGCAATGGTGGGCCCGGCAGGATTTGAACCCGCGACCTAGCCGTTATGAGCGGCCAGCTCTAACCACTGAGCTACAGGCCCATTGCGCCTGCAGCGGGCGTTAGCTGGACCGGAGGCGCTAGGCAAGCGTGGGGCAGGCAGATTTACGCAGGCGCCGTGTTACGCGATCAAGCGTCTCGAGCATCATGGTCCTGGCCATGATCGGTTGAGGGTGTTGCCAAGGCGCTGGGAAGGACGAGCCGGAGGCGATCGTCCTTTCGGTTTAGCGCACCGCCGGCGGCTCGCGCTTCGGAGGCCGCCAGCCGCAGGGCGAATCCACCGCCAAACATACCGGCGGAAAGCGCCTGAGTCGCCGGGGGGACTGAAGCGCTGAAAAGCTCTGCATCGGATTGTGCGGCAAGCGATGCTGGAAGCTGTAGCGAAACGCGCGCCATCCCCTCGCGCGGCCGGGCACGCAGTTTCAGAACTTCTCCCGGTTCTGCCGCCGCAGCAAGGGTAGCGAGCACGCGCCACAGCAAGCGCTCTACATCCCGATCTGCCATTGTGACATCAAGGGGCGCATCTTCGATGCGCAGGGCAAATCCACTGCCGCGCGGGCCAGAGAACGGCTCTATTCTGGCGACTGTCTGTGTGAGCAGCGGGGCCAGATCAGATATGCCTGGATCGAGCCGCATAACTCCGGTTTCGAGCCTGGCGAGGCGATCAAGATCCTCGAAACCCGCCAGAATGCGCGCGGCGTCACCTACGATGCTCGCGGCCAGAGCGCGGTATTCATGCGGGGTTGGGCCAAAAAGCTGTTGCTGGATAACCTCGGCAAAACCCTGAATGGCGTTAACGGGTGTGCGAAGCTCGTGCAGTAGCTGGCGCATCTGATCTGCTTCGGCAGCGGCAGGAACAACGGTGGGCGCAGGCGCTTCAGCCGGGCGACGCATTCGGCCAATGTAGCCGGTGAACCGTCCACTTGCGCGTTCAAAGCGCGGCGAGGCATCCACGATCCATTCCCCGCTGATCGCCGGAGCGCCGATCATCGCGCCGCGCTCCCGCCGCAGTGGTTGTCGACGACGCAATGCGGCCGCAAAAGCGGGCGATGTGGTGAAGGCGGCACGCGCTGCATCGTCGCTCGACAAGCGCAGCCCTACCACCATGGGTGCGACGGCGTGGCTTGCCCAGGTAATGCGCGCTTCGCTGTCGGTCGCGAAATCGAAGCTGCGCAGCGGCGCAGACGCTGGACCGTTGGCTCCGTCGCCCAATGGCAGGAATGGCGAATCGCTTGGCGGGGCAACGCCGTCAGTAACCTGCCGAGCTTTGCGAAATTCTTCGATCCGGCGAACAATGGCGCCGATGCCGTCTGGCTGTTCAGGCACACGGAGTTGTTCAGGCACACGGACGTTTTCAGCCACTGGCCGAAGCTCGTGAACCTGTGGTGCATTTGCCGGGGCAGTGGCCATGGCGCGGGCAGGTGCTTCCTTGGAGATGAACGCACCTGCCGGCGGAAGGCCGCGATTTCGGATGCCCAGGCGCACCATCAGCTCCTCAACCTTCGGCCCCAGATCGCTGCGATCACGCATCAAGCTGCGGACATGGATCGGCAGGGCCGGGGCGAGGTCCAGCCATTCCTCTTCGCTCAGGCGCGCGGTTCGGATCGCGGCCGAGGCGACGGGCAGGTCGTTCTGTGCAAGGACGGCGATAAGGCGGGGGCTGCGCAGGCGCATTCCGGCCTCGCCCAGCATAGCGGCGCGCTCTGCCGCAGGAATTCGCGAAGCAAGCTGGGCTAGTCGCGCATAGGCGGCCTCAACCTGCGGACCATTGGCATCGTGCGGAATGGTGCCAAGAAGATCCAGAATCTGTCTGTATTGGATGCGCGTGATCGTCCCACCCTCAGCGCGGTGGCGCAACACAGTTGCAAGGCGATCATCGAAATGCACTAACGTTCGGCTCCGTTTGCTGCCCGGTGCCGGGAATCACAATATGCTACCTAGCACTTTCGTCGAATTGCGGAAGGCTGTGCAGAAGGCACGTCGCAAAGCGGGACAATTGCGGTGTTTAACAACATAATTACCGAATTGGGCTTGCCATAGCAGGAAAATTTTGCCGGGATAGGCTGTGGCTGAGCCCATCGATCTGAAAGGTTTTGAAATGACTATGGCAAATCTCGATCAGATCGACCGAAAGTTGCTGGCCGAATTACAGGACGAAGGCCGGGTCACAAATGTAGAGTTGGCCCAGAGAGTGGGCCTGACTGCACCACCATGCCTTCGGCGGGTTCGCGCGCTAGAGGAAGCCGGTGTAATCAGAGGGTACCACGCCGATCTCGACGCGTCCAAGCTGGGCTTTGCGATTACCGTTTTCGCCCTGGTCAGCCTGAAAAGCCAGGCAGAGGAATCGCTCCGCCAGTTCGAAGAGCATATGCGCACGGTTCCCGAGGTGCGCGAGTGCCATATGCTTAATGGTGAAATCGATTTCATCGTGAAGATCGTGAGCAAGGATCTACAGAGTTTTCAGGAGTTCCTTACGTCCAAGCTGACGCCTGCGCCCAATGTGGCAAGCGTGAAGACGTCGCTGACGATCCGCACCGCCAAGCAGCTGCCTGGCGTTCCGCTGGAAATCTAGCGCGGATCACGCTTTCAGAGGGCTGCGGCGGCCTCTAGCGCAAGCAGGTAACTGCGCGCACCAAAGCCAGCGATTGAGCCCTTCGCTGCCATGCCGACAAAGCTGTGGTGGCGAAACTCTTCGCGTGCCACGGGGTTGGAGAGGTGCACCTCAATCACCGGGGTCCGTATCGAACGGATGGCATCATACAGCGCGATGCTGGTGTGGGTGTACGCGCCTGCGTTAAGAAGGACCGCGTGCGCGCCTTCGGCCTGTGCCTCGTGTAGCCAGTCCACCAGATGGCCTTCGTGATTGGACTGGCGAACATCGATCGAAAGGCCAAGATCCTGTCCGCGGTCCTCCAACATGCCAGCAATGTCGTCGAGCGTGTCAGAGCCATACACATCAGGCTCGCGCAAACCGAGCAGGTTCAGGTTTGGCCCGTTGAGTACATAAATAAGCCTGTCTGACATCGTCCGGATCCCCGCGGGCCCATGCCCTTTGTGCGTTCCTTAACGGACCTGTGACCGCTGGCAAGTTCTGGCAATGGCCCCAGCGCGTTGTGCGTCAGCGCGGAGGAGGTGTGCTTGGGCCGGAATCAGCAGAGTCATCATCGCTGGAATCCGAAACGTCGCCTTCCGAATAGTCGTCGATTTCTTCGACAATCTCATCCTCGCCGAAGCTGCCGGGGGTAGATTGCGCGCGCGCAAGGGAGGCCGCGCGTTCCGCCGCCTTCTGTGCAGCGACCGCGCGATCGGCAGCATCCTTGGCGATGGCGACCTGATCGGCCAATACGGTGTCGTTGGAGGATCCGCAGCCAGCAAGAAGCAATGCCGGCATTAATGCACCAATGAGGATTGTATGTCTGAACGGCATGGCAGGACTGCTCACATCAAAGATCCGGATACTAGTCAGGACGGTTATTGCCTGAACATAATCCCGTAATGGTTAGCTTTGCCTAAATATCTGCGCCATCAGTGCAGAGCCGTGCAGGGGCGCGCCGCACAGTCCGGCGCTCCCCCACGTGCAGGTTATTTTTCCGCGCTGGCTCTCTTCCCCCACTGGCGGGCAACGGTATAGCCAAGGTAGCCGGTCCCGAAGAGCGCATAGAGGGGTTCTGGAAGGCCGTTCAGATAGGTATTCATACCGGTCGCAATTGCGATTGCGGCTTCCGGGCGGAACGCGGCGATGAGGCCCATAGGCACGGCCCACAATATCATCGCATACATCACATAGAGGAAGCTGGGGCGGGCCCGGCTGGTCCAGGGGTCCTGCGAATTGGCCTCGGCAAGTATCGCCGACATCCGCGTTTGCAGCATCGCCATCTCCTGAGTGCCCTGCAGTTCTAACAACTCAAGCTTGGCGCGCTCTCGCCCGGCTTTGTCGGGAATTACCTTGTCGATGATCGATGTCAGCGGTCCCAGCAGGGAATCGAATATGGCCACGGGGTTCTCCATCTTGGGGAATGGGCCATATAACCAAATTGGTTCGTGTAGGAAAATGCGATCTGCGCCGGCTAAAATGCCTTGCTGTGGTAGATTACCCTGAAGGTGAGGATGACGATCTTAATATCGGCCCAGAAGGACCAGCCTTGCATGTACTGGAGATCGGCTTCAACTCGGTCGGTCAGGTCTTTCACGCAGTCCGTCGCGCCGCGAAAACCCTGAATCTGGGCAAGTCCGGTCAGGCCGGGACGGCAAGCATGACGGTGCCAATAGCGGTTGTCGATATCCCAGAACAGACGGTCTTCCGCCGTGGAACTGACAGCATGGGGGCGTGGGCCTACCACGCTCATATCGCCTTTGATGATGTTGATCAGCTGCGGCAGTTCATCGATGCTGATCCGCCGGATGATATTGCCGACGCGGGTTACGCGCGGATCATGGCGGCAGGTTGATTTTGCTCCGGCCAGGTCAGAACAGTCCTGACGCATGCTGCGGAACTTGATGAGGGAAAATAGCTGGTTTTGCCTTCCGATCCTGGGCTGGAAAAAGAACACTGGGCCGGGTGACTCTAGCTTGATGGCAATAGCCACAATGAGGAAGAGCGGGGACAGGAGCGCGAGCATCACCGCAGCGAAAGCCATGTCAAAGCCGCGTTTGATTGCGCGATCATGGAAATTCAGCGGTCCGCGCGCGACAACCAGGGTGCGCCTGCCGTTGTGTTCACCCATACCTATCGGGCGGAAATCGTTCCATTCCGTTGCCATGAATTCAGCATGCACATTCATTCCTTGCAACACATGCGCCCAGGCTCCGCGGCGATCATCGCGACAGTGGACGATGATGCGGTCGGCGCCGGCTATGGCATTGGCCAGGCGTCCAAAACTCGCGGGTGTGGGGTTGGTGGGGTCAAAGAAAAAGCGTGTATCGACGCCAAATTCGTTGTCCTGCGCATCAGGCCGAAACCCTGGAAGAGTTCCGTCATGCAAGTCCAGGGTCGAATGGAGCGTTCCGCCAAGGACGTTGTTGGCGTAACCGGCATGCAGGTAGTGGATGCCGAAGGTCATTAGGCTGGAGAACGCAACGGCAAGGGCAATGCTGTTGAACGAGTCATCATCTACTGCATCAAGCGAAAAAACGATCAGACCCAAGACTATGGTGCTTATCAGAAGGGCAAGCAGAGCGCGGCCGATGGACTGGCCGCGTGTGAGTATGGCTGGTCCCGAATAGGCGCGGACGAGAAACGCGCAGATCAGATACAGCGGGATGACGGCGGCGATGACAAACGTCGGGCTGACATGGGTTGGCGTGCCGATGAAAAAGAGACTGGTCGCGAAGAACGATGCCTTGATTGCCAGCACGTCCAGCACAATCAGCACCGCGATAAGACGCAGACGCACTAATGCCTTTGTCGGCCGGTGCGGTGTCTGCACAGTGCGTAACGCGAAATCGGACGTGTGTCTGTTCATGGCAATTGAAAGTAACTTCCCTGTTTTTAACGATTTAGGCGCCGCGCCGTAGGCATTGTGCCTGATTGCCGCGGGGAAATTCGGTGCAGTTCCAGCGTGCTTTGCCCGGTCCGCCAGCTTCGTGGCGGATGAAGCTGAAAGACATCGCGTCGATGGCCGCCCCTGAAATCGGGAACTGGCTCGCCGTGCGGGCGGGGTTGGTCCAGCCCAGGAAGCGGCAGTTGCCTTTTCCAGCGCACTTCTGTTCGGCCAGAGCAAGGAATGAATCCGGATCAGCGGCGGGATCCAGCGTGACCAGGATTATGTCGGGATCTGGAGTGCTCGTGAGGTCGGGCAGTGGCTCACGAACGGTAACCAGCGCGTAAGTGTTTTGGCTGGCCTCGCCCGCGTCTGGCAGCGCGAATTGCACGGGGCTGGCGATGGGCGCACGCGTTGGAAGCAGGTCGTTGTAATGGGCGAAGGATAGCAAACCCATTTTGGGAACCTGCGGCTCTGTACCGGAATACCGCGGCTTGAATGATGTCGGCTCACCCATTCTGCCATGCCAGCGGAAGAAGAGGTGCGTATCGACTGCTGCGATCTTCTGCATTTCTCCACTCCACACGGGATGCACCCAGTTGGTGTGGTAATGGGTCGCATGGCCCACCAGCGGTTCGGTGCGGCCCGAGAGCATTCCCAGAGCGACCATGCGCGCCTGTTGCCACGCAGCGGGTGAGGGCTGACGCTGGTCCATTGCGCCGTCGCAGGTGAAGGTGAACTGGCAACCGGTGCTTCGGGCCGAGCCCTGAAATACTACGCCGCACACGGAATGCGGAAAGGCGCTGTGTCGCACGCGGTTAAGCACTACCTGCATCACGGCGCGCTGGTCTTCCGGCTTCGTGCCAGCTTCGTAATATCCCGCAGCGGCGAGGCAATCGATGGCGCGTTCGCGATTAAGCGCGCTGCCAGTGCCACTGGAGATCAACAGCGGAGACGCTGGCGTCGATCCTTGTGATGCAAGCGGGATGCTGGCGTTGATAACGCGCGCGATATCGGCGGCCGGGCCGATCGCTGCAGCCGCGAGTTCACCCGCTGGCAGAATAGGATTGTCGGCCGGTGACGGTCCCATAAGGAATGAGGACGCTGCCGGTTGCGACAACGAGCCATGGCTGCCGTCAGGCGCGTCGCTTTCCCGGCTGGCGGTAAGCAGCACTACCCCAAGGCCCAGAATGAGGGCTGCCACCGCTCCCTGTGCCCTGCGTCCCGCTGGAAGCAGCCGGCGCGCGGCCCGTGAAGGCGCAACTGGGCTTTCCGAGGTAAGGACTGTCGGCGGGGAAGGCGGGGTTAGGGCGAGGGTCACAGTCCGCTCAGGCCGGATGTATGATTTGAATAGGGGGCGTTTTCTCGCACGGCAGAAAAATCATTGGAGGCTCCGTAATTACAGCGGAGATTGCCTTTGTCTGGAGACGTTTCCTATCGTCAAAAAACAGGCTGAAATTTCCGGACGGTCTTTGCGGTAGGGGGACCGCATAGGGTGATATGTGAACCAAAACTGCTAGGGGAAAGTGGGAATGACGCCGCCGGGCGGGTTGGCCCATAATGTCAGGAAAGGAGCCACTGCGAATGGAGATTTCGGACGCCCATCATCCGGGGAAGAAAAGGGACGATGAAGCGTCGACATCGTTTGCGGGGACGCCTGATGTTGCCACGGCTATTCCGATGTCTGAGACGCAGACCGGACACCTGGCCTACCTTGTGAATGTCTATCCCAAGGTGAGCCATAGCTTCATCCAGACAGAGATCGCGGCATTGGAGCGGTTGGGGCTGACTGTGTCGCGGTTCACTATTCGCCGCACGCCGGAAAGCTTCAGCAGCGCGGAAGACATTGCCGAAGCTTCCCGAACGGTTGTTCTGTTGGACGGGAATGTATTCGGACTGGCGAGCGCCGTGGCGCGCAGTTTTCTGCGCCGCCCTCGGGCATCCCTCAGCGCGTTGTGGCAGGCGCTGTGCGGGACGCGAAATCCGGTTCGCGCCTTTGCCTATTTCGCCGAAGCCGCTGCGTTGGCGGGTGCGATGGAGCGCCAGGTCATCCGGCATGTCCACGTTCACTTTGGTACCAATCCCGTCGTGGTCGCGCGGCTTGCATCGCGGCTTGCACAGATCACCTATAGTTTTACCGCGCATGGTCCGGATGAATTCGATGCCCCGGTGGCGCTCGACATTCCGGGCAAGATTGCTGACGCGGGTTTTGCCGTTGGTGTGTCAAGTTTTGGGCGTAGCCAGCTGATGCGGTGGTCTGATCCGCAGCACTGGAATCGCATCCATGTCGTTCGCTGCGCCGTGGCACCGCGCTTCCTCAATCAGGTCACGGATTCTGCCGCTGGCCTTGCAACAAGGCGGATCACCTGTGTCGCGCGGCTGAGTGCGCAGAAGGGACTGCCATTGTTGGTGGAGGCGGCTGCACGCATCGCGTCTTCGCATGATTTCGTCCTCGATGTGATTGGCGACGGCGAGGGACGTGCTGAGCTTGAGGCCATGATCCGCAAGATGGGCCTGCAGGACCGCGTTCATCTGCTTGGGTGGCGATCCTCCGAAGACGTGCAAGAGGCGCTACTGGCGTCTCGGGCGTTAATTCTGCCGAGTTTTGCTGAAGGTTTGCCGGTCGTACTGATGGAGGCGCTGGCGCTCGGCAGACCAGTTGTCACGACCGCAATTGCGGGCATTCCGGAACTGGTCGACGTAACGAACGGCTGGGTCGTGCCGTCCGGCTCTGTCGATGCCTTGGCTGCCGCAATAAAGGCCTTGCTTGAAACAGGGCAGGACCGGCTGGCCGAAATGGGACGTGCGGGGCAGCAGCGCGTGCGGGCAATGCATGATCCTGACATCAACGCCCGTCACCTTTCCAGCCTATTGGCACCGCTGATCTGACAGTTGGCCGACGGACCGGTTTTACAGGGTTGCCGGAGGTATAAGCCGGAGCGCGCGAGAGATTTTCTTGCGCCACAGCGCAGCGCCTTTCTGCCGCGGAGGTAGGGGCTTTGCGAGGAGGTCGATCTCGCTGCGCCTCATCCCTGTCCGTTCGCATAGAAAGGGGTGGCGCGGGCGATGGGCGAAATAGCTGTAGAAAATAGCCATCCTGTCCTTCGCCGTTGCTGGCTTGCCCCGATGAAAAAAGCGGGCGGTATCAGCGAAGATGACAGTTCCTGCCGGGCCGCAACAGCTTACGATATCATCGACATAGGTCGGCCCCAAACGCTCCATGAGCGCTTCGTCATCGGCGAGGTCGTAATTGAAACCTTCCGCGTCGTTCTGCATCGTATCGTGACGCCGGATCAACTGGAACGGCCCGCTGGTTTCATCAACATCGCTCAGATAGATGGCGACCTTCATCATCCGCCGGTCTTCCCAGTCGCGATGCCATTTGCGTGTCGAGATCTCGCGCCCGTCCGCGATGGTGTAATTGATTGTGACCCCGTCATACGCAGGCGGAAGGCCGATATAGTTTTCCGCGATGTCGAGAAGGCGGTCCTGCAATCCAAGGTGGTATATCGCGGGATCGCTGACGACGCGTTCTGACGGAACAATGATGAAAACTTCACCATTAGCCGCCAGTTGGTGGGCTTCTGTCTCGAAATTTCGCGCTAGATCAGCGGCTTTTCTGACAACTTCGTCGCCGCCGGAAAGCCCCAGCGCTTCGATGTTTGTGATGTAGACGCCGTCTTTTTCAAGCGCGGCAACAACCTCTGCGTCGACCCCATTCAACCGGGGCAGCGTCGGCTGATGGTCAAGCAGGGCGCGGTCGTGGCGGTGGCCCAGTATATTGCGGACACGCGGCCTGTTGAACAGCTTTAGTGCCGTGCGGGAGGGAAGGTCGCTCAACCAGCGGACGCGCTCAGAGATTATATTTTCAAGCATTGTGTGTGCTCGCAGTCTATCCGGGAGCGAATGGGAGTGCTGATTTTAGAATTTATCAAGTTATTTGCGTGTTCGTCCGTAGTAATAGTCAAGGTCCCTTGATGGCGGGGCGCTTGATATGGACATATTTAATATAGACCCGATGATCGGTGTTGGGCTGAGGGATTTTATTGTGTCAAGCAAGGCGCGTTTCGGAGTGCGGGCTTCTTGCACTACCATCAATATGCCGTCGATTGCTGGCGCAATCAGCATCATATCATCGTGCACTACTGCAGGAGGTGTGTCGATGATGCAAATTGGGCTGTTTTCAGCGCTGCGAACCGCATTGGTCATGTCGGTAAGGCGGCTGGATGCCAGTAGGCTCTCGGCGTCGTCATGGTGTTGGCGAACGCGATGCACGACAAGGTTGAACCCCTCGATGTGGATGCCTGACGCTGCGAATTCATGCGTTCCCGACAGATAGTCATCGATGCCGAGGTGCTGGGAGGGCAGGCCAAGCCGATCGCCAATGGATGGGCGGCGAAGGTCCAGCTCAATTAGGACAGTAGGCCGGATACGGCTGAGGGCCGCCGCGAGATTCACAGCAATGTGGGTCTTGCCATTTCCCGGCTGAACCGACGTTATCGCAAAGACATGCTCGTCCTTTGATACGGCATGCTTCAGCAACTGCGAGCGCATTACGAAATAAGGATGCGATTCGCTGTTGGACGGGTCAAACCCGGTTATCAGGTTCTGGCGCAGCAGATCGGCATCAAGGGTGAACTCGTCCCCAGGCTGGGGATTGTCCGCTGGGGCAGCAAGTTGCACGACCTTGGCCGGTGCAGCATCGGCGTGCGTGGCCGCTTCGCTTGGTTCGTCGGGCTGAAGATACCGGCTGCTCATGTCGTTTTCTCACGCTGCTGAAGCCGATTGAACCAATCGGTGAGACGGGCAAATGGATGTTGGTGATTGGCAGCCGGGACAATACCGAAAGGCGGCGCATTCATCAGCTTGGTCAAGGTATCAGCACCGTGGATCGTTCCTCGCATAAATTCATTGGCAAGGATCACGCCCACACCCACGCCAAGGCCGGCGATCAGCCCTGACAGCAGGATCAGGGCAGGGTGCGCTCCCAGCGGGTGATGCGGCATGCTGGGCTCATTGACGACGGAGAACCGTTCTCCCTTGTCTTCGGTTTCCAACGTGACGGCCACTTCCGCGTCCTGTTGCCGTTCGCGCAAGGCTTCATATTGCCGGCGAATGTTTTCATATTCGCGCTCAATTATGTTCAACTCATAGGCTGCTTGCGGAGCCTGCGCGGTGCGGCGCTCCATTTCCGCGATTTCCTGAACCAGCGCATTCCGCCGTGCGGCAAGCGTCTGTGACCGGGCATGGCTTGCTGATATTTCGCGCTGGATGATGCTGGCGCCGCGCGTGGACTGGGCTTGGGCAATTGAGGCACGCTGGCGCTCTACAGCTGCGCGTGCGGCGACCACTTCCGGATAATTGTCTGCATAGATTGAGGTTAGCTGGTTCAGCCGTTCTTCCGCCCGACGCAGTGCTTCGACGCCGGGGGTCGTTTGTGCGCCTTGGTCCGCCTGCGCTGCCAGAAGGCTGCTCTGCTGCAGCAGGCCTTGCGATTCCGCATCGATACGCGATACCTCTGCGCGAAGGGCCGAACCGGATTGGGCGCTCACTGCGATCTGATCTGGCAGCGCGCCGGCATACCGTGCTTCAACGGTTCGACGTTCATCTTCCAGTCTGGCTAGCTGGCGCCGTAATTCTTCTGCCCTGCGGCCGAGGAACGCTGCGGTGCCAGTTGCTTTTTCTGTACGAAACCGCTTGTCTTCGACTAGGAAGATGTTGGTCAGCTGGCGGGTCACAGCCTGGGCTTTAGCCGGATCGAAATAGGTGAACGACAGTGTGAAGGCGATGGTGGATCCGCCATTGTTGCCGGGCTGTCCTTCCAGGGCGCCAACGAGTTCGATATTGATCGCCTCACGCACCAGGTTCAATACGTCATCGGCTGGCAATCTTCCTATCTCGTTGGGGAAAAGGTTGTTCTCTTTCACCAGTAGCGCCAGCTGTTCGCGGCTAAGCACCTGCTGACGGATTTTTGCGATGCGTTCATTCGCGACACTGGCAAGCGGCGCTTCGACAACCGAATTCGGAATTTGCTGGGAGTCGATCAGCAGCGTCGCGGTGGAGCGATACTCGGGCCTTTGGACCAGGACGACCATCACCGCCACGGCAAAGGCAAGCACCATGGGCACGATAAGCCACCGGCGCCTGCGATAGATTGCTGCGGCAATCTCACGGGGATAGATGCCCAGACCTTCAGAGTCTTGGTCTGCGTTCATGTGCGTGCTCCCCGAATTGACAGACCGACCTGGAAAGTGACGGCGCCTACCTGTTGCCCCAACAGCTTACGCTGCATGTACGTAGCGCTCGATGTAAGAAAGATGTTGCGGTCCATTTGATGTTCGTAACCGCCCGATGCCCGCAAAAGACTGGCAGGATTGCGGTATTCCGGTATGTTGGCCCTGCGGGCGTCAAGTTCGGCGGTGATGGTACCCCACTGCGAGATTCTGCGATTTACGGTAGCCCCAATGGTCTTCTCGCGCTGCAGTCCGCCAAATCCGCTCACCTCGCTGCGGATGGCACCTGTTACGCACACCACGGTCCTGCGGGGTTCGTGGCAGAGGCTGAAGCTTCCATTGAATTGGGAACGCTTGTCGTCATCAGGGCCGACCGGATCATCCAGGGTGGTCCATTCAACACCAAGCTGCGCATCGGCGTGCCAGTTGTTGGAAAACCGGCGCGAGGTGACCAGCCCTAGGGCTTTGACAGAGGTGTCGGAGCCATCGGCAGCGCTGGTGGACGTTATGCGGGCCTGTGCCCCCAGAGACATCACCGCGCTTATCTGCTTGCTGGCGATCAGGCCAGCGTCATAAGCATTGGTTGGCTGCAACAGTATGGAGCCCGGGTAGCGTAGCTTGCGCCAGCCCATGTCGGCCGTGACGGATACGCGCGCATTGGGATTCCACGCTACCGTCGGACGGGCCTCCACGCTTTCGTGAATGCCGCGACTGTCAAAGGCGAAATCCAGACTGTCCGTCAGGGGGTCGGAAACCAGGCTACGATCGTAGACCACTTGGCCGCCGACACTCAAATATTCGTTGCGACGGTGTTGTAGCTGAAGATCGGCAAAGCCGGTCACGAAGTTGCCGTAGCGCCGGTGATACTGGCGGAAGCCGACCTCACCGGTGAACTCTACCTTCGTGCGTGGTTCAAGGTCCCAGTCGAGGTATGGGCGTGCGGCTACGTCGGCCGCAGCCGCTCCCACGTCTTTACCCGGGAGCAGGAAAGGGTTGTCAGACACAAATACGCCTGCGTCGAAGTCCACTCCGACATTAGGACGCGCAAAGCCTTGCGGGGCAAGGGCGGGTCCCAGGGTCAGAATGAACATCACGAGCGCAGCCCAGCATTTGCCTGCCTGCCGGTGGTTACGGAATAACGAGAACATCACCGCTCGACAGCATCGGAAGAGGGTTGGCCAAATTGCCGGCATTCAGCGCTCGCCCGCCTTTGAGTACCGTGGACAGCTTGACCGGTTCTACGGTTTGCCCAGTGGGCGTCTGGCGCAGGATTACAGCGTTTTTGACGTCGGCGAATTCGGCCGTGCCGCCGGCCATGCTAAGCGCCTGCAGGATGTTGACCGGGCTGCCACTGGTATAGCTACCTGGCGTTTCCACCTTGCCGACTACGTAAAAGCGCATCCCTGTTGCGTCCCTGACCGACACGGTGACGTCAGGCACTGAAGTTCGGTAATTAACCGCGATGCGCTCACGAATTTCGGCTGCCACATCGGTAATGTTACGATCGACGGCGCGAATGGTCCCCGCCAGCGGGAAGGCAAAAGTGCCGTCGGGCTGTACGCGCACGATCCGCTGCATCCGTTCTTCACCCCAGACGAAGACGTCCAGTTCGTCACCGGCGTTGATCAGGTAGCGCCCTTCAGTTTCTGCGGCGTCCATACCCGCTGTCGTTGCGGCGACGGCCTGAGTCGATGGAGTTTCCTGGGCCGAAGCGGCGATCGGATACGCCCCGATTGCCGATGCTACTAAGCCGCACAGGGCAGCGATTTGCCCGGCGCGGCGGCTGCATGCACCGATGCGGTATGTTGCAAACACGATCTCGACTCCCAAAAACTGAGTAAAATGCATGCTAGGCTTCGTAGGAGGCAGTCGAAATTCGATGATTGCCGTCCTTCCTTGCCGGGTGGGAGAATCCAGAGGCGCATTCCCTGCAAGGGGACATCGGCTGGCGTCTGCATTCCGTGAATCCCCTGCGGTAAAATCAGGAGGGCATTTACCAAGCAGAATCGCAGCCCGGGCTCCGGCATAATTAGATGCGTTTCATGGACCTTAGTGTCTGCGTCTTACCAAACAGTTAACAACAAGAGGGCTGCCGCCTTGGCCTCGCTTCCTGCACCATCGCCGCTGTCTACGTCCGTCGCTTGGCGGAGCGAGCTTCCCGCGAAAACGTCGTTCATCGATGTGTCTTTCACGACGTTGGAAAAGTCAGCTGTCCTTCAAGTCCTGCAAGAACGACCGGCCAACGCCCCGTTTGCCTATGTTGTGACGCCCAATGTCGATCACATGGTCCGGCTGCAGCGCAGCCGTTCAGATCTCTGGCCGATCTATCGGTCGGCCTGGATGACCTTGTGCGACAGCCGCGTACTTGCTCTTCTGGCACGGAGCATAGGCTCTTCCTTGCCGGTCCTGCCCGGTAGCGACCTGACGCAGGCAATGTTCGAGCATGTCGTTGGAGCGGATGATAAGATCGCCATCGTCGGTGGTGACGCTGCCGCGATTCGCCAGCTCGCGAAACGGCATGGGCTGAAAAATGTTCATCATTACAACCCGCCGATGGGATTTATTAAGGACCCGGTTGAAGTTTCCCGGGCCGCACGTTTCGTGGCCGAAACGCGCGCGCGCTATGTCTTTCTCGCCGTGGGATCGCCGCAGCAGGAAATGCTGGCTTACCGTATCAAGCAAGCCGGCGGTGCCACAGGACTGGCATTTTGCGTCGGTGCCAGCCTTGATTTTCTGACTGGCGCCCAGAGGCGTGCGCCGCGCGTCATGCAGTTACTGGCGCTGGAATGGCTACACCGGCTGGCTTCCGATCCTGGACGAATGTGGCGGCGCTATCTCTATGATGGTCCAGCGATTTTCCAGATTACGCGCGAGTGGAAGCGTGGCGCCCGTCCGTGAACTGGAATGGTGTAGGCAGGCTACGAGTTCTGCAGCTTCACGCAATTTTGCCGCTGGCTTGCTTGGCTGGGTGTGCCTCCGAGCCATCGGCTGACATCGCTCCCGATGCCGACAGTCAGTTGTTTTCAGCCGTTTACGGATCCGAACGCGATGCGCCGCACCGGCTTTTCATTTCGGGTCACAGTCTGACGAACCACCCTTTTCCCGATTATCTGGAGGAACTAGCCGCTAAGTCGGGCAGCCCGCTGGACTGGGATATGCAGTATCTTGAAGGCTCATCGCTTCGAATGCGTACCCAGGGCACTGAAGGCGAGGCGTGGCAGGGCTATCTTGCTGGCCAGAACCGTGACGGGCAGCCCGTTGACGTGTTGCGCCAGCTGGCCTCGGGTCGCAGCGCGAGGCCCTATGACACGTTGATCCTTAATGAAGGGCACACGCTTCTCGAAAGCCTGATCTGGAACAATACCATTGGCAATGCGCTCGATTTTGAATGGCGATTTTCCGCCATCAACCCGGCGGGCCAGACCTATCTCTATGCGGCTTGGCTGGATGTTGACGACCAGCGCAATCCCCGTCGCTGGATCGCCTATGAACGCGCTGCGACCCGGGCGTGGCAGTGTACAGCCTTGAAGATCAATCAGGCCCTTGCCAACAAGGGGGTGCCGCGCCGGGTGCGGTTGATACCGGCAGCTGAGGGACTGGCCACCATGGTGGAACAAGCCGTGTCCACAGAAGGTCTGCATGGGGTTTCAGGTGCGTCGTCTAAAGCGACCATGAAGAGAATCTTCACAGATAGCGTCCATCTGACAGAGATGGGAAACTATTACGTCGCGCTGTTGAGTTTCATCGCCCTGTACGGAGAACTGCCTGACGACCCGTGGGAGGGCAAGATGGAGCCCGATACAGCCAGGACCCTGCAGGCGGTTGCACGCGAATTTATGGCGGATTGGAAGCAGCAGCAGGCAGCCGTGCCCATAAATTGCCCACAATACCTCGCTGATGAGTTTGCAGGAACGTATCTTGCTTATGTGCGCGACACGAAATGGCGCGAGGAAGGCCAGATTCGTGCCTATTATAAATGGGTGCGCTTTTCTGTTCAGTGGCCGTTGTTGTTGCGCAGTGATTCCGACGAGAATCCGTTTCGAAATAATACTGCTTCTTAGGATCATGACGGCGGACAAATTGTCCGTCCCGAAAACCCCGAATGCCATGAGCGCGTCTGTATAGCTAGTTATGACAGGCACTGAAACTTCAACGGGCTGAATCTTTGTGCGGCTGGAATCCACGGATCGATCTTCGTCTCTCTGGACAAGCAAGGCGTTCAAGCTGGGGGCCATTGCCCTAGTGTGTGCCGCTGCGTTTGCGGCCTTTGCTGCTGCCAATGGGGAGAAAGGGCTGACTTCGAGCGTAGCCCCGGTACCGCCGCCGCTATCGTCCACCCAGACGGAGTTGGGCATTAACCTGTTTGGCCTTGCCAGTTTCAACCGACAACAGGTGTATCTCAACCTGATCAGCCAGAGCGAATGGTTCTCGTCCAAGGGCGACGGCTGGACACGGATGCCTGCGGCGCAGCTCGACGAGAACGGCTGGGTGCGACAGCTTGAACAAGGGCAGACAGCGCCCCGGCCGCTTATTATTCCGCCAGCGCCTTTCCGCACAACGCAGGTACGCTGCCAGTATAAAGGGCGCGGAGAGCTGAGCACTGGCGGGCTGGCGCAGGTTCGTTCGCAGGGTGATGGCTTCCTGATGATTGAACTGACGCCCACAGGCGCGGCCGACGAAGGCGCATGGATCGAATTGTTGAGCACGGACCCGACTGACCCCGTACGCAACATCGATTGTCGCGAGACGGATCTATCGCAGAATGAGAGATTTCACCCAGATTTCCTTGAATTCGTACAAAATTTTAAAATCATACGCTTCCTCGACTGGCAACGCATCAACGACAATCTGGTTGTGGACTGGGCAAACCGCACCACGCTGGAGGATTCCTCGCAGTCGGGTCCCGCAGGCGCATCGGTCGAGGACATGGTCGATCTTGCCAATCGGACGGGGGCAGACCCGTGGTTGCTTGTCCCTTACAAGGCCGACGACGCATACATCCTGCAGTTCGCTCAACTGGTGCATGATCGGCTGGATCCCCAACGCACGGTTTATGTCGAGTTGGGCAACGAAGTCTGGAACGACATGTTCGACGCTGCCCAGCAGGCGCAGCGTGAAGGCACCGCGCTCAAACTTGGGGGCGGTGATCCCAAGCGGGCACAGATGATCCGCTACGCCCAGAAAGTGCGCGGCGCGATGAAGATCTGGACCGAGGTTTTTGCCGACCGACCGGACAAACTTGTCCGTGTTGCGTCCAGCCAACATGTCTGGACCGATCTTGCGCGGTATATTCTTGAGGATGCTGACACGGCGCACTGGGTCGACGCTCTGGCGACAGCGCCTTACATCTGGCTCGATATGGAGGGGATGGATGTGTCTGACGTGGATAGGGTTTTCGACCAGATGCCCGGGGCAATAGACTACACCATGAAATTCGCCGAGGAAAACCGGGCCATTGCCGCGGCGCATGGCAAGGATTTCATCGCATATGAAGGCGGGCAGCACCTTGTCACGTCCGACCTTGACCTGGCCCGCGCGGTACAACGCGATCCGCGAATGGCGAATGTTTACATGCGCTATCTGTCTGAGTGGGACCGGCGTATCCGCAGCGCCATGACGCTCTATGCCTCTACCGCGCCAATTGCGGATTATGGGTCGTGGGGCTTGATGGAATATGCAGGGCAAACACCGGAGCAGGCGCCAAAACTGCGCGGTGTGTACCAGTTCCAGAAGGAACGTGCACGCTGATGCCTGTGCCGGTCGTAATCATTACAGCGATCGCGCTGACGCTGGGCCTCCTGTCCGGCGATTACTATTCGATCAAACCAGGCCTGTTCGTCGCAGCGATCAGCGCGATGGCGGTCGGCCTGTTCATGTTCTGCGTGAAGCGAGAGATTCGCGATAGCGTTGGAATGCGCATGATGGCCATCGCGGTTTGCATGCCGCTACTGGCGTGGTCCTTGCCAAGCCTGTGGATGCTTTTTCTGCTAATGTGCCTGTGGGTGCCTATGGCAGCGGGACACTTTAGCTTAACAACCCCGGCCTATCTCTGGCGCCTCAGCCTGATCGTCCCGGTCTATCTTTTCAGCCTGTTGCTGCTGCCAGAGCTGGACGACGATCTGATGATCGGTTCGTTGAAGCTGGTGAAATTCAGCGTTCACGATGCGTTGGCGCTTGGTGCGGCAGCGGCCATTTTTCGCCATCCGGGCAAGGGAAGGTGTCGTGCCGAATGGGACGCTGTTGCCTTCGCGGTCGTCTTTGTCATTGCCGTAGCAGAAGCGCGGGGAACCAGTGCTTCCCATCATATTCGCGCGCTTGTGGAAGTAACGATGGACCTTGGGTTACCGTACTATATCGCGAGCAGGGGGTTGCGGACCGGGGATGACCTGCGATCGGCCATGCTGTGGTTGGGCGCGGCGGGATTGATCGTCGGCGCGATACTGGTATTTGAATTCCAGAGAAGCTGGCCGATCTACAATGCGCTGTATCCCGGCTATGATCTGCATACGCTTATTCTCGTGAAAATGCGGGCTGGTATGCTGCGCTCAGGCGGGCCGTTTGTGGAACCCACTTCAGCGGCGATGCTGCTCGCCATCTGCACGCTGGCACTTTACCTCAGTCGGGAATATTTTCGGACGCGCTGGCACTATTTTCTGATTTTGACGGTAGCGATCGCTGGTCTTGTCGCTCCGCAATCCCGCGGGGCATGGACCGGCCTGTGCCTTGCCATTGCGATCGCGGATGGCCTGCGGGGACGGTACGCGGCGCTGGGGGCCAAGGCGTTCGTGCTGGGAGGTGCGGCTGCATCACTTTTCCTGGCCGCGCATGTGTCCCCAATTCTTGCCGAGATGCTCGGCCTTACAGGCAGCTCTGCCGAGACGTCCGATTATCGGCGTCTCCTGCTGGATCGCGGTTGGGAGGAATTCCTGAAAAACCCTATTTTCGGATATGCGATGCCAGACCTGCAGCTGCGGCTTACCGACCTTATCCAGGGGGAGGGCATCATCGATTTTGTAAACACCTATATCTGGATAATGCTGATCGCCGGTATCGGCGGATTGTTCGTGTACACAGGCGCCTATGTGTATTTCCTATCCAAGATCCTGCGCACCGGCCGTTTGAAAGGACCGGGCAGCCGCGATGCAAATGCCGGAGCATTTGCCTTCGCCGTGATCGCCATGATGATGGAGATGTTCTTTTTCACCTCCTTTGGCACGCGGCCAGCGATCTTTCTGTTCGTGCTGTTCGGTTTTTCGGCCGCATTTGTCCGGCTTCAGCTGGAAGCGAAGCGGGCCGATCGGATGGGGCAGTCGCTGCAGCCAGCACCCGTCATCGACCCAATGAGGGCGTTGATACCGGCCGTGTCAAAATAGCGGGTGAAGCAGCCAGTCGCTGCCGGCACCTGCGACAAATCCGGCGGTGCCTGCGGCAAGGAAGAGCATTTCCTGCCGCAGATCCAGCAGATCTACCCGATGCATGCGGACCCACTTGAACAGGACCGCCGGTATTTCCATAAGCCCTATTGCAATCACAAGGCCGATAACGCCGCCCAGTTCATAACCAACGGGCCCAGCAATACAGAACCAGATCAGCTTGGCGATGCTTGCCTGGAACGTAACCTTGATATGCCCGGTTGCGGTCAGCGCTTCGTTGCCGGCGTTTGAGGCGAGGGCAAAGAGCGGCATGATGGCCAGAATCTGGAGGTAGAGCGCGGACGCCGAATAGCGCGGATCATACAGGATCGCGATGATGAGCGGGGCAGATCCGATGAGGCCGCCAGCCGCGAAAGTGTACAGCAGAGACGGGATGCGCCGCCTTGCGTAAAATTCCGCTTTCAGATTGGCACTGCCATCGCGCCAGAGTTGGGAGTAGGCCGGGAAAAGCACACGGCTGGCATAGGCGGTCGTAAAGGCAAGCGGGGCTGCGGCGAGGTTTACGGCCAGCATGTAGAAGCCGAAATCATCCAGCGGCATCAGCCTTCCCAGTATGACCTTGTCACTTTGCATAAGGAGCAGGGTGATTATGCTCGACCCGGTGACGAAGCGAGCAAATGCCCACAGGTCGTTTATATACTTCCGGTCGAAGGCGGGCTTGCGCAGGGAGTTGGGGAACAGCAGATAGCTGAGCAGCGTTTTCAATCCACTACTAACCAGCATGCTGACAAGGATCGCCCAATAACTCCGCCACAGATAGGCGAGAATAAATGACACGCTGATCTGCAGAACCAGCACCGCCAGCTCCAACATTGACAGGCGCAGGATCAGGCGATGGCGCAGCGCGGTCAGCAGGCTTAGTGAGGCAAAGCCTTCAATAAGGAAAATCAGCGCGGAGGCTGTGATCACTGGCGTTAATTCCGGCTTGCCGAACAACCCCGCGATTGTTGGCGCCAGAGCAAGCAGCCCTAGGGTCAGAATGATCGACCGCGCCACGGCCATCGTCCAGACGGTGTCCAGAAAGCGCGGCTTTTCGCCATCCGGGTGGCGCACAACAAAGGCCTGAAACCCCAGGTCGGATACCATGGCGAATGTAAAGGTTATGGATGCAATAATTCCTGCGATACCAAATACTTCCGGCATCAGAAGCCGTGTCAGAACGACACTGCTGAAGGCACGCAGAAGATTGGTAAGGATCACGGAAATTACCACGACATTGGTGTCGCGGAGGCCAATGTCGATCAATTTTCGGGCTATCGATGGGGCTGACACCGGGCTCGCAGCCAGTGGGGGGGGCTGCCCGGTAATCATTGGGCGGGATGCCTTAGGGTCGCCTCATAGCATCCGAGAAGGCGCTTTCCGATTGATTCTATGGTGTAAGTGCGCCTGCAATGCTGAAAACCTGTTGCGGCGACTTGTGCTGCTGCTCCTGAATTGTCGAGCAACCAGGATAAGCGTTGCGCCATGGCATCGGCATCGCCGACCGGCGTAAGAAATCCTGTCTCATCACTTGTGATAATCTCTTCGCTTCCGGGCCAGTCCGTGGAAATCATTGGACAACCTGCGGCTAGCCCTTCGAGCAGCGCATACGGAAAGTTTTCCCAGCGCGATGCGATCACCGTAATAAAAGCTTGCTGTCGAAGCTGGGCAATCTCTGACGGTGTCAGAGTTCCGGTCAACGTGATTTTGCGCGCAGCTTCGGGCGAAAGCCTCTTCCGTGCAAAGGTCTCGAAATCCGCCATCTGGCCTGGCGCTGTCTCAATGCCGATATGCGGCCCAACAAGCGTAAGGTGTGCGGAGGGGTGGGTTTGCAGAAGCTTGTCAAATGCGAGCAGCATCACGTCGGCGCCCTTGCAGTAATCGAAGCGACCTATCATCAGTATGTGATTGCGATCACAGTGATCCAAGTTCCAGCGCAACGTTTCGGAAGCAATCTGAATCGGATTGGGAATGACCGCGTCCATTGCTTCCGATCTGCGTTGGTAATGGTCGCAGGTCGCTTGCATAATTGCCCGGGTGGGGGCGGTAAGCGTGAGGGAGGATCGCACTGCGCGACCTTCTTTCTGGCGGCGCTGCAGATCAATTCGCAATTCTCTGGCCGTTCGTGGGGCAGGCGGCTTCAGGAAATGGGGGCCATGAAGGCGTGTCACAACGGGAATGCCGCTCAGGCGGCGTACGGTGTCCGACCAGCCGAAGCTCTCTTCCATTTCGACGATGTCGATGGGCACAATTTTGTGCGCTTCCCGAATTTGGGCGGCGAGCATTCGCCCGATGCACGGCAGGGCGCCGTGCCAGCTATCAACCCGTCCGGACACCCGGCGTTTCAGCCGATCAACGCCACGCAATTCCTCCAAGGGAGGCGATAACGGCAAGGTTCGCCCGTCGCTGAGATGGAGGCTGCCTTCAGAAAGGACTGATACCCGGTGCCCTTCGCTGGCAAGGTAATCTCTTACCGTCGCGACATAGCTGACGATTCCGTTCGCAGCACCCGCTGGCGGCCAACTGGGAGAATATAGGGCGATATGCACGGTTGCGCCTTCAGTAGTTCAGCCATGGTTTCTATCCTGTTCGCGCGTTTTCTGTCGATCATGAGAACTACCAAGGTGATTTACCCGGCTTGTCGCGAGGGCATCCACTGCGTCTAATATAAGGCGTGGGGCATGGCCGCGCATCTGTCCTCTGACATTGCGATGCGTCCCACCCAAACGAGGTAGGAATGCACGTGCTCAGCTTGAATGATCTAGGCGGATATCGCTGCTTTGATGCCGACCAATGTCGGGAGGCCGGTAGTGCGCTGGCCGATCAGTATAAGTCGACTCAGCCATTTCCGCACATCGTCCTCGACGACTTTCTCGATCCTGATCTGCTGCGCCGTGTGCTGGCGGAATTCCCGGACAGTTCCGGACGGGATTGCTTCATGCGCGATCAGGAACGGCTGAAGTTCGCGTTTCGCCCCGACGAGTGTGATGGGCCATTCACACGGATGTTGTTCGCAGAACTGAATTCGCGCGCCTTCATGGCGTTTCTTTCAGAGCTGACGGGCATAAAGGGCCTTATTGCAGACCCTTATCACGCCGGGGCAGGCCTGCACGAGACCAAGCGTGGCGGGCATTTGGGCATCCATGCCGACTTCCCGGAACATGAGAATATGCGTGTAAACCGCCGTCTTAACCTGTTGATCTATCTGAATGAAGATTGGCAGGAGGACTATGGCGGTGCGCTGGAACTGTGGGACAAGCGCATGCGCGCCGCGACGCAGCGGGTCATGCCTGTATTCGGCCGTGCTGTAATATTTTCAACTGACCGGGACACCTACCATGGCCATCCCGAGCCCCTGACATGCCCCGAAGGGCGTTCGCGCCGGTCTATCGCAACCTATTACTACACAGCCTACCCCGAGACGAGCGGGTTGCTCACACGCACCACTGATTTTCGGAAGCGGCCCGGCACAAGCGACCGGCGTGACTGGCGGATCATGCTTGAGCACCTGAAGGCGGACTGGCTGCCGCCCGCGTTACAGCGCCGCAAAAGCGGATAGCGCCATGACCGAGCAGCAACTTATCGGAACTCAATTGTGATTGCGGTTGCGGCAACGGCGGTGTGCCTTGGCGTAGCGGGTCTTGTTGCGTTCCTGGCGCTTGAATGCCTGCTCGGTACCGCCGGGCGGGACGGCACCGGCGTTCAGGATGATCCACCTGCGTACACGGTATTGATGCCCGCGCATGATGAAGCGCGAGGCATTGCACGCGCTATAGACGCAGTGATGGCCCAGCTGCGAGCGTGCGACAGCCTGCTGGTTGTCGCAGACAATTGTAGTGATGATACCGCAGCCGTGGCGCGTTCACTGGGTGCGACAGTGATCGAACGGTTTGATCCTGACTTTCGAGGCAAGGGCCATGCGCTGGAATTCGGGCGGGCCTATCTTCAAGGGCAGGCGGATAATGCGGCGACTGGCGAGGTAGTAATCATCGTCGATGCTGATTGCATAGCAATGCCGGGTGCGCTGGCGCGTCTTGCCGCCACCCCGGATAGGGTTGTGCAAGGCGCCTATCTGTTGGAGTCGCGGGCCGACGCATCGGCCAAGGTTCGGATTTCCTGCTTTGCCTTCATGATCAAAAATCAGGTTCGCCAGCGTGCGCTTTATCGGCTGGCCGGGGTTGCGTTGCTGCAGGGATCAGGGATGGCTTTCCCACGCAGGGTCTTTGATCGGGTGCAGTGGAAGACAGACTCGCTCGTCGAAGATCTGGATATGGGGCTCGACCTTGTGCTGACTGGAGAGCGCGTTACGTTTGACGGCTCCGCGCTCTTTCTTAGCGATGCCAGTTCCGAATCAGGCACAGCCGGGCAGCGGCAGCGGTGGGAACATGGCATGCTTCATTCGATGGTATCCTATGTTCCAGCGTTGTTTCGGCAAGCGCTGTCCAGTAGCGGACGGTTGGCGTTCGTTGGGCTGGACCTGATGATCCCGCCGACGGTGATGCTGATCGCAACGGCACTTGTGGTGTTGATGGCAGGGGTAGCGATCCTGGGGCCGACGTTCCCTGTATTGGCGCTCCTTTTGTCACTGCTCCTGCTGGGCACAGGGCTGATGCGGGCATGGCACGTGCATGGCCGGCAGATTTTACCACTTCGCAGCCTTTTGGAATTACCGGCCTATATGGTCTGGAAACTGCCGATCATTACCCGGTTTTTCACCCACCGCGAAAAGCAATGGATACGTACGGAGCGTGAATCATGAACGGCAATCGCCGGGCCGTAGAACCGGCCGACGTGAAATCGGCCACAGTTGCATTCGTTATCATTGGCCGCAACGAAGGTTCCCGGCTTGCAGGCTGTATCAAAAGCGTCCTGCACGAAACCAACGTTGCCGTTTATGTCGATTCAGGTTCGGTGGACCGCAGCAAGGAACTGGCGCGCCAGCATGGGCTTGCAGTTGTCGACCTTGATCCCGCGCTGCCGTTTACGGCGGCGCGCGCACGGAACGCCGGCGCGGCTTGGATGGTGGAGCATTGCCCTGATCTGCAGTATCTGCACTTCATCGATGGTGATTGCGAACTGGTTCCGGGTTGGCTGGATAAGGCTATGGAAACTATGCGAGCCGAGCCTGACCTGGCCTCTGTTTGTGGTCGCAGGCGGGAACGCTCACCCGAAACCAGTCCCTATAACCAGCTCTGCGATGAGGAATGGAACACGGCAGTAGGCCTTGCCAAGACTTGCGGCGGCGATGCACTTTTCAGGATCAGGCCGTTCCTTGAGGTAAAAGGTTTTTCAGAAGACCTGATTGCCGGAGAGGAGCCCGATCTTTGCCATCGCATACGGCTTAACGGCTGGAAAATTCGGCGCATCGGAGTCGACATGACAATCCACGATGCAGCGATGACGCGCTTCGGGCAATGGTGGCAGCGGTGCCGGCGAAGCGGCTATGCCACTGCAGAGGCGTTTGCGCGCCGGGGTTCGCATGATCCCCGCTTGGCGAGAGAGGTGATCAGCAACACGTTTTGGGCGCTGCCGATACTATGGCCGTTGTGGCCATTGCTCTGGCTTCGCGTCTATCTGCGCGGTGGTTCGTTGCAGGCCAGTTTCATCACGTTGGGCAAGCTGCCGCATCTTCAGGGACAGATAGATTACTGGCGCCATCATCGCAGCCTTATCGAGTACAAATAGGCCAATCGCGAAATTCCTATCCCGATTTTCACCACAGGTTTCGCCTACAGGGTTGTTGAAATGGTTGGCATCCCTTCCACGCACTAAAGTCGCGTTTTGAACGTAAGCGTGATGAAGGAAACGGGGCCGGTCATGGGAACCCTATCAGAAGCAGGACAGTCGGAACTGGTGACGGGGCGCAAGCCGCGCAGCATTTTGATTGGCCGCGAAACGTTGCTGGGCGAATGCGGGAATGTCCTTCGGAATGAAGGGCATGATATCGTCGCCGTGGTCGCTCCGGCTGGACCGGCTGCCAACTGGGCGCGGCGCGCCGGTGTACCGCTCTTCGGGCGTTCCAAAGACTTGCTGGAAGCCGGGATTGGGCCTGTCGACTATCTGTTCAGCATCACCAATCTTGCGGTTCTGCCGGCGGAAGTGCTGGAGTTGGCTTCCCGCGCGGCGGTTAATTTCCATGACGGTCCGCTACCGGCCTACGCTGGGCTTAATACACCGACGTGGGCGCTGCTGGCCGGTGAGCGCGAGCATGGCGTTACCTGGCACTTGATGACTGACGCCGTTGACTGCGGTGATGTGCTGGCGCGCGAATCCATCGCGATAGAGGATGGCGAGACTTCGCTATCCCTCAATACCAAATGCTTTGAGGCGGGACTGAACTCATTCACGGCATTGACGCGCGATCTGGACGTGTGCCTGATGCGCCGCCAGCAAATAAACGGCGCCCCAGTTCGCTTCTTTGGCAAGGATGCTCGGCCTGCTGCGGCTGCAATGATAGACTGGTTCACACCGGCCGAAGATATTGCCCGGCTAGTGTCTGCGCTTGATTTCGGCACCTATCGCAATCCGCTTGGCGTGCCCAAGGCGCTGGCAGGGGATCGCCTTCTGTTGGTGCAGGGCGTGACAGTCCTTGGCAACTCCAGCGGAGCCACTCCGGGCACGGTGATCGGTGGCGGCGAGGCGCCGGTAATCGCAACTGGCAGCAACGACCTGAGGCTGGACCGGCTCGCGGATGCAGATGGTGTGCCACTGGTTCAGCCTGCGCTCGATCGGGGCGATCAACTAACGGTACTCGACAACGCCCAGCAGGTGACGCTGAACGCGTTGGATAGTGCTGTGGCGCGTTATGAGGGATGGTGGCACCGGCGGCTTACAGCCCGTGATTCCCTGCTTCTCCCGCAATTTCTCCCTGCTGTACCCGCGCAGACAGGCGCCCATTGCGCCGAGGATCGCCAGTTGACAGCTGATCTTCCGGCCCATGAACTTCTGGCAGCTTGGGCGGCATATCTGGGCCGTGTTGCGGATCGCGAGACGGTTGAGATCGGCTTTTCCGACGCGGTTTATCGCTCGAGGCTGGAAGATGCCGGCACCTGGTTCGCGCATCAGCTTCCGTTGCATGTTGCTCTTGATCTCCAGTCGCCCCTCAGCGCGTTTGCCGATACGCTGGCGATTGAAATCGGCGGTATGCATAAGCGCGTTGCGGTCTCTCGTGACTTGATCGCGCGAATGCCCGAACTGCGCGGCGCAGACGGCTTTGCCCATCCGGTCGCCGTCGAGATCGTCGATCATCTCGATCAGGCATCGGCTATGCAGAACACGGTGCTGCATATGGCTATTGCCGCTGCGGGTGACGCCTGCCGGATACTTTACGATCCTTCGCGCATTGATGGCGCGGCGGTCGACGATCTGTGGCAAGGGTTTGAGGCGCTGTTGGGTTCTGCGATCGCATCGCCTGATGCGCCGTTGGGCGACTTGTCTCTGCTTAATGATGACGATCGCCATCGGGTGGTTCATCGGTGGAACGCGGATACAGCGGGAACGACCTCTGTCCCCGGCATTCACCACATGATTGCCGAGCAGGCTTTACGCACTCCGCAGCAAACGGCTGTTACCTCGCGCGGTCGATCACTGACCTATGCCGAATTGAACAAGCAGGCGAACCAGATGGCGCGCCATCTGAACGGGCTTGGCGTTGGCCCCGATGTGATGGTTGGCCTGAACGTTGATCGGTCGGTGGAACTGGCGATCTGCGTGCTGGCGATCCACAAGGCTGGCGGCGCCTATGTGCCGCTCGATCCTGCCTATCCCCGCGACCGTCTTGCCCACATGATCGTGGATTCCGGGATGGGTGTTATCGTAACGCAGTCCTCGCTGGTCGCTGATCTGCCGCAGACGGATGCTCAGCTGCTGTGCATCGATACATTGGCTGAAACGATTGGCGCGCTTTCGGGCGAGCCCTTTGATGGCGGTGCATCGCCCGAAAACCTAGCCTATGTAATATACACGTCGGGTTCTACAGGGCAGCCCAAGGGCGTGATGGTAGAACACCGGAATGCGATAAATTTCTTTGCGGGAATGGACCGCAAGCTGGAGTCAGATGGCGTCTGGCTTGCTGTAACGAGCCTTAGTTTCGACATATCGGTGCTGGAAATATGCTGGCCACTGACGCGCGGTTATCATGTTGTGATCGCCACCGAGCGCGAGGTTCGCGGCGATGTGATCTCCCGCGACGCGACCCCGGCACCGGACTTCAGCCTGTTCTATTTCGCCAGTTCGGACAGTGCGAGCACGGCTGAGCAGTATCGTTTGCTGCTGGAAGGCGCGCGCTTCGCCGACGCCAACGGTTTTGAGGCCGTCTGGACGCCTGAACGGCACTTCCATGCTTTTGGTGGCCCCTATCCCAACCCTTCGGTAATTTCGGCGGCGCTGGCCGTTTCGACGTCACGCGTGAAGATCCGCGCTGGTAGCGTGGTTTCTACGCTACACCATCCGGCGCGCATTGCCGAGGAATGGGCGCTGGTCGACAATCTGTCGAATGGCCGCGTCGGCATTGCCTTTGCATCCGGCTGGCAGCCCGATGATTTTGTGCTAAACCCAGCCAACTTCGCGGATCGCACTGGCGCGCTGAAGCGCAGCATGGACGATGTTCGTGCGCTTTGGCGGGGCGAGCCGCGGAGCTTCCCCGGGCCGCTGGGCAACGACGTTGAACTGCTGACCTATCCACGCCCAATCCAGCCTGAACTGCCGGTCTGGATCACGTCTGCCGGTAATGTGGAGACTTTTGAGGAAGCTGGCCGATCGGGGGCTTTCATTCTTACCCACTTGCTTGGACAGAATATTGACGAAGTGGCGCAAAAGGCCGCTGCCTATCGCCGGGCATGGAAGGATGCGGGGCATTCGGGGCAGGGCCATGTCACGCTGATGTTGCACAGCTTTGTCGGCGACGACGCTGAGACAGTGCGCTCCATCGTGCGCGAGCCGCTGCTCAACTATCTGCGGACATCCACCAATCTGCTGAAGCAGTATGCCTGGTCGTTCCCGACCTTCAAGCGCGCACCGGGTGCTGACACGGCAGATGCACCTGACCTTTCCGTGCTTAGCGAGGATGAAACCGAAGCGCTGCTGGAACACGCTTTTGATCGCTATTTCGAAAGCAGCGGGCTGTTCGGGACGCCAGAAGATTGCCTTCCGCTGATCCGGCGCCTTCGTGACATTGGCGTGAACGAGATCGGTTGTCTGGTGGACTTCGGCATTGGGACGGATGCTGTTCTGGCAAGCCTGCCAGCCCTTAACCGGCTGCGACAGATGTCCGATGCCGAAGCTGGTGAAGCTGAGCACACACTGCCCGAACTGATGGCAGACTACGGCGTTACGCATCTGCAATGCACGCCGTCGCTTCTGAATGTGCTGGCCAGTGATGGCGCGGCCCGGCCGCAGCTTGCGGGGCTAAAGCGGCTCATGATTGGCGGAGAGGCATTCCCGCCGCATCTGGCGCGCGACATGCTCTCGCTGGTCGATGGCACTGTAATGAACATGTA
>Ga0233380_1000078_pt1 | contig 57966 bp, 58 predicted proteins | sample ElkDunMinimDraft_9_FD_191541 | JGI IMG/M metagenome (GOLD analysis project Ga0233380, IMG submission 191541) | Fecal eukaryotic communites from dung pellets of Tule Elk in California, USA - Elk Dung F36 | ecosystem: Host-associated > Mammals > Digestive system > Large intestine > Fecal | place... | reverse complement strand
AAAAGCGTTTCTAGAAAAATAAAAAGTTTCCAAATTTGGAAACTTTTTTAGTATAATACGTTATCTAAAACCTTAAATTCTGTGGTAGCGTCTGTATTGTATTCGTACTTAATTAGCAATTCACCTACAATACCTTCACCATAAAAATCAATAATTAACCATTGGTGGTTAATAACAGACATTTTATTAACTTTTGTTTTATTACCCGTATTATCAACAGGTAATAAAGGATTTCCGCCTTCTTGCTGATTTAATGTAGTAAAGTCTTGGACCACTTTAGCCATAACAATTTCTACTTCTTGAGGAGCGAATTTTTTCTGAGCGTTTTCATTTTTATCTATAGAAAAATAAGCTGCCTCGTCATACATTTTTTTGTACAATTGTAATGAATCTTTAACCATTACATTATTAACGGCATCAAGCGCATTTTTTTCTTTATTACATGAAAATACAAGAAAACTTAATAATAAAATACTTAATGTTTTAACTTTCATATTTTTAAGATTGTGTAAGTTCTATCCTTTTTTTTATTGTTGCTAAAGAGTCTTCGGTGCGCTTTAATTTTTTCTCTAAAAGTTCTATATGCTGATCTTTAGCTTCTAATACTTTTGTATCATTAACAATTAAAAATACATTAATTATTAGTGAAAATATAAACAAATATAAATAAATACGTTTCATTTTAAATTTCTATGGTTAGGTTATCGTAAGCTAAAAACACATTTTCGGGCAAAGTTGCTTGAATTTCGTCATGAAAACCCAATTGAAAACCTATATGCGTTAAATAGGCTTTTTTTGGTTTTATTTTACGAATATGCTCTAAAGCTTCGTCTAAATTATTATGGGTAGGATGTTCTTGAATTCGTAAAGCGTTAATTACCAAAACATCTAAATTATGCAATTGCTCATAAGTAGCTTCATTCAATGTTTTAACATCGGTTAAATAGGCAAAATCTTTAAATCTGTATCCTAAAATGGGTAAAGATCCATGATTTACTAATAATGGTTTTATGGTTTTCTTGTCAACAGTAAAATCAGAATAAGCTTCAATTTCATGTATTTCGATAGATGGAGCTCCGGGATATCTATTTGTAGTTTCAAAAATATAATCAAATCTACGTTTTAAACTTTCAACCACGCGGTTTTGAGCGAAAACGGGCATAGCTTTACTTTCCATAAAACAATACGGACGAATATCGTCTAAGCCAGCAGTATGGTCGGCATGTTCATGGGTAAATAAAATGGCATCTAATGAATCGTTATCAATTCGCAACATTTGTTGTCTGAAATCTGGACCACAATCAATTAAAATTTTGCTACCTTTCCACTCAATTAATATCGATGATCTTAAACGTTTATCTTTTAAATTAGTACTTAAACAAACAGGATGTTTATTCCCAATAACGGGAATGCCCTGCGAAGTACCTGTACCTAAAAAATATATTTTCACCTAGATTCTTTTTTACAAAAATAGCACATTAAAAATGAATTTAGTAATTTTATAAGCAAACAAAAATAGAAATATGAGCAACTTTTTTGCAGACGATTTAATCTTGCAAGGCGATAGGATTACTGACCAAAAACAAGCCCTATCTGACAAAACTTTAAAAATTAATTTAAACAAAAATATTTACGGATCTTTCTCTGAAATTGGTGCCGGGCAAGAAACAGCTCGTCATTTTTTTAGAGCAGGTGCGGCTTCACGAACCATTGCAAAAGCAATGAGTGCTTACGACAAGCAATTTAGTGATGCTATTTATACGGTAGAAACAGATGGGCGTTATGTAACTGAAAACCGTTTGCACAAAATGTTAGATCATGAAGTTCAGTTGTTAGAAGAACGTTTAGATCATACCGAAAACCCTAACAGAATTTACTTTAGTTACGCAAACACCGTTGCAACTATTGATTTTGCTAAGAAATTTAAAGGTCATGGTTGGGTTGGTATCCGTTTTCAGAACGAACCGCAAGGTGAATTTAACGAGATTGTTTTGCACATTCAGTTTAAAGAAAACGATGTTTTACTGCAACAACGAACGTTAGGAACTTTAGGTGTGAATTTAATTTACGGTGCGTTCTATCAATACCACGATCCAAAAAAACTGATTTATAATTTATACGATCATTTAGATAAAGATCAGTTAGAAATTGATACCATTAACTTTTCGGGACCTGCATTTAAATACGTAGACAATCGCTTAATGAGTTTGTTTTTGGTGAAGAACGGAATGGCAGATGCGGTTATGTTTGGGCCAAACGGACAAAATATTCTGCCGGCAAATACCTTGTTCAGAAAAAACGTGTTGTTGCTACGCGGCAGTTTCCGTCCGGTGACTGTTGTAAACATTAATATGTATCAAAAATCGCTTCATCAGTTTTTAAGTAAAAATCAGATTTCTATTGATAAAACGGCGGTTATTTTTGAAATTACACTAAACAATCTTTTAGCTTTGGGCGAAGTTGATGAACAGGATTTCTTGGATCGTGCAGAATTACTTTGCGCATTGGGACATACGGTGATGATATCGAATTTTAAAGAATATTTTAAAGCGGTAGATTATATCTGGAATTATTCGCAGGAAAAAATTGCATTGACCATTGGAATTCCGAGTTTAATTGAAATTTTTGATGCCAAACATTACACCACTTTATCAGGCGGTTTGTTTGAAGGTTTGGGCAGATTGTTTAAACACGGATTAGAAATTTATGCGTATCCGTTTTTAAATGAAAAAGAAGAAGTAATTACGGCACAAAATATAGAATTACACGATGAAACCTTGAAACCGATTTATAATTATTTTAAAGAACACGGTCAGATTATCGATATAGAAAATTTTGAGTTAAAGAATTTAAAAATATTCTCGCATACAGTACTTCGTAAAATTCAAGAGAACGATAACAGTTGGGAAAACGATGTGCCCGAAACGGTTGCAACCCTTCTTAAAGAAAATCAATTATTCAGAAAAAAAGAGCGTTTGTAAAAACGCTTTTTTTACTTATTAATCTCTTTAAGCATTTGTTCTTCTTTATAAGTTAACGGCACCACATTAAATTTTTTCCAGTATTTAGTTTTATAGTTTTTGCCTAATCTGGTTAATCTACTATCTGTATAAAAATTATTCGCATTTGGCTTTGGTGCATTTTCTTCAACCGAATCTACCAAAAGCTCCACAAAACCGCCAATTTGATTTATTTGATTAAAAATCTCTGAATCTCCATATACTCTATATGAAACATATGTTAACGCATATTTGTTATTGTACAGATTAAAAAGAGTTGTTCGATTATAGAAGGTTCTTTTGCGCCAATGTCCATTATTATTAGGTAAATATTCACTATTTGTAACGAATTTTAAATCTAAATCTACTTTTATTTCCCTAATTAAATAATCTTTTGCACCATAAATCATTTTGCCAGAAAGCGTTGCTTTTTTTGCATTATCAATAGGGTTAAAATTTAAAACATACAATTCTGTACCGTCGGCAGCAGTTATGGCAGTAATATATAAATCGTATTCTTTATCAGAAATAATATTTTTTATCAATTTAAAATCAAATTCATTAGAAACTCGTTCTTTTAAATCACCCCAATAATAAGAAACTTTTGATAAAGAATCGAATTTTTGAGCTTCTTTATTAGAAAATTTCACACTTCTACTTTCTTTTATAATTACATTGCTTTTATTGATCGATTGTAAATAATAATCAATTTCTGCATCTTCATATAAATACATGCCGCCATTTACATAGCTTAACTCTCTGTAAAAAGTATTGAGTTTTAAATTTTTTGCGAATTTTTCTTGTGATGTTTTAATCGCTTTTTCAATTTCTGATTTTATCGATGTTTTAAAAATCACGATTTCTTCTAAAGATTCGGTAGAAGACTGCATTTGCACATTAAACGATTTGGTGTTTTTTGCTGATAATTCCTGTGTGAAATAATCTAAATGTTTAATGATTAGTTTAGAATCTTGTGCAGGGAGATTAAATTGAAAACGACCTTCGCTGTTTGTAACCGTAGTTTTTCCGGATACATTTCCTATAATCATTACATGTTGAATAGGTTTGTTGGTTTCGATATCTTTAATAATTCCCTGAACCAATTCTTGTGCCTGAACCGAGATGTTTAAAAAGAGTAGGAGTGCAATTAAAATGTTTTTCATAAATTGATTTTTAGTGTTTGTAGCAAAAAGTATAATTTTGTTACACAACTAACAAAAAAAGAGCCACATTTAGTGACTCTTTAACTTTTTATAAAAATAATTTGTTAAAAAACAAACATAGCACGTTCGCTCATCATTTCGTTAACTTCTTCTGCAATTTGTTCGATCATTTCGTCGTTTGTATGATTCATTAATACACGATCAATTAAATCTACAATCGTTTCCATATCGCTTTCAATTAATCCACGCGTTGTGATTGCTGCAGTTCCCACACGAATACCCGATGTAACAAACGGAGATTTATCATCAAAAGGAACCATATTTTTATTCACGGTAATTTCGGCTTTAACCAAAGCATTTTCTGCTTCTTTACCCGAAATGTTTTTATTGCGTAAATCAATTAACATCATGTGGTTATCAGTTCCGCCCGAAATAATTTTGTAGCCGCGCTTAACAAATGCATTCGCCATAGCTTGTGCATTTTTTTGAACCTGAACAATGTAATGCATAAATTCGTCTTGTAAAGCTTCGCCAAATGCAACCGCTTTTGCTGCGATTATATGCATTAACGGACCACCTTGATTTCCTGGGAAAACAGCAGAATCTAACAAAGCAGACATCATACGCGTTTCGCCTTTAGGCGTTTTTAATCCGAACGGATTTTCAAAATCTTTACCCATCATAATCATTCCACCACGAGGACCACGCAAAGTTTTGTGCGTTGTTGTAGTTACAATATGGCAGTGTGGAATTGGATCAGACAATAAACCTTTAGCAATTAAACCAGCAGGATGAGATATATCTGCCATTAACAAAGCGCCAACAGAATCTGCAATTTCGCGGAAACGTTTAAAATCCATATCACGAGAGTAAGCCGATGCCCCTGCAATAATTAATTGTGGTTTTTCACGTTCTGCAACTTCCTGAATTTTATCATAATTAATTAATCCGGTAGCTTCATCAACCCCATAAAAAACAGGATTGTATAATTTACCAGAGAAATTTACCGGAGAACCATGTGTTAAGTGTCCACCGTGAGATAAATCGAAACCTAAAATTTTGTCACCTGGTTTTAAAACCGCTGCATATACTGCTGTATTAGCTTGCGAACCAGAGTGTGGTTGTACGTTTACATATTCTGCATTAAATAAAGTTTTTGCTCTATCAATAGCAATTTGTTCAACAATATCTACAACTTCGCAGCCACCGTAATATCTTTTATTAGGATATCCTTCTGCATATTTATTTGTTAAAACCGATCCGGCAGCTTCCATAACTTGGTCGCTTACAAAATTTTCCGAAGCAATTAATTCCAAACCATTTACTTGTCTGTCTTGCTCGTCTAAAATTAAATCAAAGATTTGTTCGTCGCGTTGCATTTTTATTAATTCTTTAAGTTGAACTCAAATTTATGAAAAATCATTGTTATATTCGCATAAGTAATTTAATTTAAACAAAAATTATTAAAACTATGAATATACCTGCTAACAATCCTAGCTTAAAATCGTGGTTAGAAGTTGCTGCAAACAGTGATTTTCCTATACAAAATATACCTTTTGGTGTTTTTTCGGTAGAAGAAGACGATTTAGTGATTGGAACCAGAATTGGCGATTATGCCATTAGTATTACCGCTTTAAATGACCTAGGTTTTTTTAAAGATATCGATTTTGACGATAATGTATTGTACGATGAAACATTAAATGCCTTTATTAGTGAAGGAAAAGAAGTTTGGAGAGCCATTCGTAACAGAATTTCTGAAATATTTGAAGCAAACAACCCAAAGTTACGTGACGATGCAAAAGCACGTGAACTAACTATCTTTAATGTAAACGAAGTTAATGTAGAATTGCCTGTTTTTATTGGTGATTATACCGATTTTTATTCAAGCCGCGAGCACGCAACCAATGTAGGTATGATGTTTCGCGATCCGGCAAATGCCTTGTTACCAAACTGGTTACATTTACCTGTAGGTTATCATGGTAGAAGTTCAACAATTGTACCATCAGGTGTTCCGGTTAACCGTCCAATGGGGCAATCAATGCCAAAAGGAGAAACACAACCTGTTTTTGGTCCATCAAAAAGAGTAGATTTTGAATTAGAAACGGCTTTTATTACTGCCGATGCTAATTTAATGGGCGATAGAGTTTCGGTTGATGATGCAGAAAACCATATTTTTGGAATGGTGTTGTTAAACGATTGGTCTGCCCGCGATATTCAAGCTTGGGAATACGTTCCACTTGGACCATTTTTGGCTAAAAACTTTGGTTCATCAATTTCGTGTTGGGTAGTTACAATGGATGCTTTAGAACCTTTCCGTTGTGCAAGTCCAAGTCAAGAAGATCCAAAACCGTTACCTTATTTACAGCAAAAGGGTAATCACGCATTTGATATTAATTTAGAAGTAATTATTCAGCCAGAAGATAAAGAAGGAAAAACAGTTTGTAAATCGAACTTAAAATATATGTACTGGACCATGGCGCAGCAATTAGCGCACCACACGGTGAATGGTTGTTTGGTAACTTCAGGAGATTTAATGGGATCGGGAACAATTTCAGGACCTACCAAAGATAGTTTTGGTTCTATGTTAGAATTATCTTGGGGCGGACAAAACCCAATTGATATGCCTGATGGATCTACCCGTACTTTTATAGAAGATTACGATACGGTTATTATGAAAGGTTATTGTGAAAAAGATGGCTTGCGCATTGGTTTTGGCGAAGTTTCATCGCAATTATTACCAGCAGTTCCTTTTGAGAATTAAATATTGATAATTAATTTGTTAAAAATCCATTCGTTTGAATGGATTTTTTTTATTTCGAAAAACTAAATAAGTTGTTAAATAAAATTTTGATTTCAGCATAAAAAAAATATATTTGCGCAATTATATTAATAATTTTTAATTTATTAACAAAAATTAATTTTATTTACCCAAAAACATATTTATGAAAAAAACAATTACTTTAACAATTGCATTTATAGGTTTTCAATTTGTATCACAGGCGCAGGCTTATGACGGATACAATGACATAAAAATGTTTTTAGGTTATACTAATATTGGGGGTAATTCTGGTGTTGAATATCAAACCGACAAAGGTGTTAATGATTTGTACTCGTGGGGTGTACAAGCAGTTTATTTGTTTGATACAAAAGTTGATAATGAAGGTGTAGGATATGAAAAAGGGTTTAAATTCTTAGATAGTTTTGATGGAGGTATATTTATACGTTTTCACTTTTTACAAGCCTTGCAATTGCCTGAAAATTTTGATCTGTATTTGGGCGGTGATCTAACAATTAAATCTTTAGGAGCGCACACAGGTGTAAAATACAACATTAGTAAAACAATTGGTTTTTATGCCATGTATAAACAAAGTTTTGCACCATTATTAAAAGGTGATATTACACTTTCTGAAGATAGAAATGGTGAACCAATTCCAAGTTTTTTTGCAAAAAAGGCAGCTTTATCTGTTGGAATTACTTTTAATTTTACAAGATAGTTGTTCTAATTAAACTGTTAAGGATCCATTATTATGAATGTTTTTTATTATCTTTAACATTTAAATTTAAGTACTTATGAAAAAATTAACACTCTTATTGTCAGTTTTTGGTATAATGGCATGTGCAGATGATGACTTTCTAAGGAATGATTTTGAAAGGCAACGTAACAATGAAATTGCCGAAACACCACCTGAAGGTCTAAAACTTAAATATAAATATGGTTTAATATCTCAGCAATTCTTTTATAATCAAAATGGATTTGTAGACTCTATTTATAATTCTCATAGTTGGGGAGTTGATTTTTCGCAAAAGTACATCTATAATAAGTTAAACCAAATTGTTGAAGTTCGTTATAACGAAGTAGTTCCTCAGCGACCTGAATACAATATAAAAGATATTACTTTTTATACTTATAATTCTGTGAATCAAATTATATCATCTTTAACGTACGATAAAAATAACGTTGCAATACAATATCTTACTTACAACTACAATAGAGATGGTAGTTTATTTGATGCAAATAAAAAGGTTGTAAATGGTAATGTTGTTAAAGATAATTGGTCGAGTTATAAATTTGATACTTTACGAAATCCATATTATAATATATACCCAAAAGCCTATCGGATACTTAAATTTATTAATAAGAATAATATATTATTGACTGAAAGAGACTACACTAATGAGGTTCATATAAATGTTCATACTCTAAAATACAATAGTGAAGATTATCTTATTGAGGAACATATTTCCAATATGCCTTTAGATACAGATGATCGTCGCCAATTTAGTTATCATTAATTCTAATAAAATGTTATTATGAAAAAAATAATACTTATTTGTTTAGGTTTTGCTTTGTTAGCATGTAATGATGATATATCAATGGAAGATACCGAAGAAAAACAAATTGCTGAAATTCCTGTAGAAGGCTTGAAAATCAGATTAAAAGAATCTGAAAATACTGCTAAAAAATTTACTGCTGAATTTTTTTACAATAAAAATGGATTTATCGATTCTATTCATACCATTAAACATAATATAGTTTCCGAAAAATTTATTTACAATGATTTAAATCAGATAGTCGAAGTAAGAACTTTTAGCAAAAATACAAATGATAGTGATTATAGCGTTAAAAATAGAACGCACTACAAGTATAATAAAATAAATCAGATCATAAATTTAGAAACGTTTAATAAAAATAATACTTTATCTAACATTCAAAATTATACATATAATGATGATGGCACTTTGTATAATCCCGTAAAAATAGTAGAAAATGAAAACCTGATTAAAGATAACTCATCTAGTGGGTATACTACCTATACATTTGATTCTTACAGAAATCCTTATTACAATATTTATCCCAAAGCCTACAAAGTACTAAACTATATTAATAAGAATAATATCAAATTAATCGAATTAAAAACAGCTTACCAAAATTTGCAATGGTCTTATAATTTAAGTTACAATGATGATAAATATGTTTGGTATGAAATTATTCAGAATTACCAGGATGGATACGAATACAATAAGTTTCATTATTACCCATAAGTATTTTATTCAAAATGTGTAGCTAATATTTAATTGATCATTGCAAAATCTACAAAACATAACCAAAAAACTAAATACCAAAAAGTGTATATTTGCAGCTTGTAAACAACAAGTATGAAATTCGATTTATTACACACCGACATAAACTCAAAAGCTAGAGCAGGAGTTATTACAACTGATCACGGCGTTATAGAAACCCCAATATTTATGCCCGTTGGAACGGCAGGAACTGTAAAAGGAGTGCACCAGCGCGAATTAAAAGACGACATTAATCCCGATATTATTTTAGGAAACACCTACCATTTGTATTTACGTCCGAAAACCGAAATTTTAGAAAAAGCCGGCGGATTGCATAAATTTATGAATTGGGATCGAAATATTTTAACCGATTCTGGTGGTTTTCAGGTTTATTCGTTATCGGGCAGAAGAAAAATTAAAGAAGAAGGTGTAAAGTTTAAATCGCATATCGATGGATCTTATCACTTTTTCTCTCCAGAAAATGTAATGGAAATTCAACGTACCATTGGTGCCGATATCATTATGGCGTTCGATGAATGTACACCTTATCCTTGCGATTACCGTTATGCACAACGCTCTATGCACATGACACATCGTTGGTTAGATCGCTGTATCAATCATTTAGAAAAAGTTCCAACCAAATATGGTTACGATCAAGCATTTTTTCCAATTGTTCAAGGATCAACCTTTAAAGATTTACGTGCACAATCTGCCGAATATATTGCTAATGCAGGTGCGGTAGGTAACGCAATTGGCGGATTATCAGTAGGTGAACCTGCCGAAGAAATGTACGAAATGTGCGAAGTAGTAACGAATATCCTTCCAAAAGACAAACCACGTTATTTAATGGGTGTTGGTACACCAATTAATATATTGGAAAATATTGCTTTGGGTATTGATATGTTCGATTGTGTAATGCCTACAAGAAATGCACGTAACGGAATGTTATTTACAAGCGAAGGTTTCATCAATATAAAAAATAAAAAATGGGCAGATGATTATAGTCCAATAGATCCAATGGGAAACACTTGGGTTGATACTGATTATTCTAAAGCGTATTTACGTCATTTATTTGTGGCTGATGAATATTTGGGAAAACAAATAGCCACCATTCACAACCTAGGTTTTTATATGTGGTTGGTGCGTGAAGCCCGCAGACAAATTATTGCCGGAACGTTTTATGCATGGAAAGAAAAAATGGTAAAACAAATGGCTACTCGTTTATAATTTGACAGGATGAAAATCATTGACTGGTACATATTAAAAAGATATTTGGGTACATTCTTTGTAATGATACTGCTTTTTATTCCTATTGGAATAGCAGTTGATGTTGCTGATAGAATTAATAAAATTTTAGAAAACAAGATACCTTTGGTTGATGTTTTGGAGTATTACGGCAATTTTACCATTTATTTTGCCAATATGCTTTTTCCTATATTTTTATTTATTTCTATTATTTGGTTTACATCAAAATTGGCAAGTAATACTGAAATTGTAGCTATTTTAAGTTCGGGTATTTCGTATATGCGTTTTTTACGTCCGTACATTATTGGGGCAACCTTTATATCTATTTTTGCTTTGTTAATGGGTTTTTTCATAGTTCCTAAAGCAAGTTTGGGTTACAACGATTTTAGATATAAATACTTAAAACGTAAAGAAATTCGGGAAACACAAAATGTGTTTAAACAAATTAATAAAAACGAGTTTATTTATGTTAGTAACTTTAGCTACAGCACAAAAACAGGTTATAATTTTACATTAGAAAAATTTAAAGATCTTAATTTAGTATCTAAAATAGAAGCCGGACGAATTGTTTATAACGATAGTACTAAAGATTATACCTTATATAATTATCAAAAAAGAACAGTTGGTGCTAATGACGATCAGTTAGAAAAAGAGTCGGAGAAAAAAATGAAGTTTAATTTTGAAGTAGACGATTTAACTCCTGCAATTTACGCTGCCGAAACCATGACTTTATCAGAACTTAACCAGTTTATCGAGAAAGAAAAAATGCGCGGCTCATCAAACATAAACGCTTATTTAGTTGTAAAATACAAAAAATACAGTGTACCTGTTTCAGCCTTTATATTAACAATTATTGCTGTTGCAGTATCGTCTATGAAACGTCGGGGCGGAATGGGAGTAAACCTTGCCATGGGCATTGGTTTGGCTTTTACCTATATATTTTTCGATAAAATTTTCGGTACATTGGCAGAAGCCTCAAGTATCAACCCTTTATTTGCAGTATGGTTTCCTAATATACTTTTCGGAATTTTAGCTGTTTACCTTTTAAATAATGCCAGACGTTAATTTTAAAAATCAATTACACCTTCATTTAATTGTTTTTATTTGGGGATTTACCGCCATATTAGGTCAGTTGATAACTTTACAAGCATTGCCATTGGTTTTTACCAGAATAGCAATAGCTATAGTTGTGATTTTTGCTTATTTACTTCTAAAAAAGAAGAATTTAGCCATTGCTCCAAAAGATATTTTCCGATTCTTTATTTTCGGATTTGTTATTGCAATACATTGGCTTACTTTTTTCTACGCCATCAAAATATCAAACATATCTATCACATTAGCATGTATTTCTACAGGCGCATTTTTCACATCGATATTAGAACCCATCTTTTACAAACGTAAATTTATTTTATACGAAGTTTTATTAGGATGTCTTGTAGTTGTAGGATTACTACTGATTTTTCAGTTCGAAACCCAGTATAAAATGGGGATCTTAATGGCATTAATCTCAGCCTTTTTGTCTGCTTCTTTTTCTATTATCAACGGCAAATTAGCAAACACGCACGATAGCGTAGTTATAAGTTTTTACGAATTAGTAGGTGGTTTGTTTATCTTGGCTTGCTTTTTATTTTTTCAAGATGGATTTACAATGCAAAACTTTAATTTCCAGTCGAACGATTATATCTGGTTAGGTGTTTTAGGATCTATTTGTACCGCTTATCCATTTATAGCCACTATAGATATAATGAAATATTTATCGCCATACACGGTAATGCTAACAATAAATTTAGAACCCATTTACGGTATTTTATTAGCAGTATTTTTATTTAAAGATCAAGAAAAAATGACTGCTGCTTTTTATATTGGTGCATTAATCATTTTATTTACGGTGGTATTAAACGCATATTTTAAAAATAGAAAAAAAGCAACAGCATAATTAATAAAAGCGCTATATTTGTAGCTACAAAACACAATAAATATTAAGGAATTTATGGAGTATTTAGATTTCGAATTACCAATAAAAGAGTTGAACGATCAGTTAGATAAATGCCAGATTATTGGTTCAGAATCTGATGTTGATGTCTCAGAAACTTGTAAAAATATTGAAAAGAAATTAGAAGAAACCAAAAAAGAAATATATGGTAATTTAAATGCGTGGCAACGCGTACAATTATCACGTCACCCAAACCGCCCGTATACATTAGATTATATTAATGCAATTTGTGGCGATTCTTTTTTAGAACTTTTTGGCGACAGAGGTGTTAAAGACGATAAAGCAATGATTGGCGGATTAGGCAAGATTGGCGATCAGTCTTTTATGTTTATTGGTCAACAAAAAGGAACCAACACTAAAACACGCCAATTCCGTAATTTTGGTATGGCAAATCCAGAAGGTTACCGCAAAGCATTACGATTAATGCGTATGGCAGAAAAATTCAATGTGCCTATTGTAACTTTTGTTGATACACCGGGGGCTTATCCAGGTTTAGAGGCCGAAGAACGCGGACAAGGTGAAGCTATTGCACGTAATATTTTGGAAATGTTTCGTATTAAAGTACCAATTATTGTAATTATTGTTGGCGAAGGAGCTTCTGGTGGTGCATTAGGAATAGGTGTGGGCGATAAAGTTTTTATGTTAGAAAACACTTGGTATTCGGTAATTTCTCCAGAGTCATGTTCATCGATCTTATTCCGCAGTTGGGAATATAAAGAGATTGCTGCCGATGCTTTAAAGCTGACATCGGTTGATATGAAAAAAAATAAATTGATTGATGATGTAATTCCTGAACCATTAGGAGGTGCACATTATGATAGAAACGCAACTTTTGAAACAGTTAAGAAAACCATTGTTAAATCATACGCAGAATTATCTAAAAAGAACATTAATACTTTAATTAATGAACGTATGGATAAATACGCAAGTATGGGAGAATTTTCGGAATAACATCTTAATAAAATACAATTTAAAAGCTGAACTAATTTGTTCGGCTTTTACTTTTTAAAACAATTTATCAACACTAAAATATTTTCAATTTTACCAAATAGTTAATAAGTTTAGTTAGTAAAATAGCTTTAAAAAAACTAAATTCGCTTTATGGAACAAGAGAAAGTATTAAACACTGATTTTAAAATTAATCGAAACGTAATTTCTTTAGAAAAAGGAAAGTTGCCACCGCAAGCAGTTGATTTAGAGGAAGCTGTATTGGGTGCAATGATGATTGATAAAAAAGGTGTTGACGATGCTATTGACATTTTAAAGCCCGATGCTTTTTACAAAGAAGCTCATAGACATATTTACGATGCTATAGAAACACTTTTTAAAGCCAGCCAACCAATTGATATTTTAACCGTATCTACCCAATTAAGAAAAAACGGAAAATTAGAACTTGTTGGAGGTGATTTCTATTTGATCAATCTTACCCAAAAAATTGCATCATCGGCGCATATCGAGTTCCATTGTCGCATTATTTTACAGAAATATATCCAACGAAGTTTAATTAAAATTTCATCGGAAATTATTGAAGACGCCTACGATGAATCATCAGATATTTTTGAATTGTTAGATCAAGCCGAATCAAAATTATACGATGTTACACAAGGAAATATCAAGAAAAGTACCGAAACGGCTCAATCATTAGTTGCACAAGCAAAAAAACGAATCGAAGAAATTGGTAAACGCGAAGGTTTATCGGGCTTACCAACAGGTTTTCATAAATTAGACGGATTAACATCGGGCTGGCAACCATCAGATTTAATTATTATTGCGGCACGTCCCGGTATGGGTAAAACAGCGTTCGTGCTTTCTATGGCTCGAAATATCGCTATTGATGCAAACAGAGGTGTGGCTTTCTTTTCGTTAGAGATGTCTAGTGTTCAGTTAATTACCCGTTTAATTTCTTCGGAAACAGGTTTATCTTCAGAAAAATTAAGAACAGGTAAATTAGAACAACACGAATGGGAACAATTGAACGTTAAGGTGAAAGATTTAGAAAAAGCGCCTTTATTTATTGATGATTCGCCTTCGCTTTCTATTTTTGATTTACGTGCAAAAGCAAGACGATTAAAATCCCAATACGATATTCAGCTAATTGTTATTGATTATTTGCAGTTAATGACAGCTGGTGGAAACAATAAAGGAGGCGGAAATCGTGAACAAGAAATTTCTACTATTTCGCGTAACTTAAAAGGTTTAGCAAAAGAATTAGACATTCCCGTAATTGCACTTTCACAGTTATCACGTGCCGTTGAAACCCGTGGATCATCTAAACGTCCATTACTTTCAGATTTACGTGAGTCGGGTGCAATTGAACAGGATGCCGATATTGTATCGTTTATTTACCGACCAGAATATTATAAAATTGATGTTTGGGACGATGACGAACAAAGTCCAACCGAAGGTCAGGCTGAATTTATCGTCGCAAAACACCGTAATGGTGGTTTAGATAATATTCGATTGAAATTCCTTGGTAAGTTCGGTAAGTTTGATAATTTAGATGATGCTTTTATGCCTTTTGACGAATTCCCGTCGAGCATGAACGATCGAAATTTAACAAACGATTTACCACCAAGCGAACAAATTTTTGGTAGCAGCTTCAGTGATGACAGCGATGTTCCTTTTTAAAATAGTAAGTCCGAAGAATACCTTCGGACTTTTTTTATGAATCATTTTCTGTGTTGTAAATCCTGTTATTTTTTGCAACTCTATATTGAATCAACCTTTTTAAGTTTCTTGGACCCAATACTTCAACGCAACTGATGGCGCGGATTTGCAATCCGTGCCTATATCAGCCCATAAACACTACCTCAACTTCCAGATCATTATCCAAACCTGCATAATTACGTGCCGAACTGAAATAATAATTTTCTGCATTTACAACTACTTTTTCTTTTACCGGATTTTGATGAATGTAATTGATCTTCTCTTTTATAAAAGAATTAGAATAAATAGATTCTGCATGGTAGCCATCTTGCCAAACTTTGTATTGCTGTGGTCGTTTTAAATGTGCGCAAACTTCGGTAAAATATTTTAACATCCACTCTCGTCTGCTTTCGGGTTCGTTTATTATGGTTTCTATTATTTTTTTACTTGTGTACTTTTTAAAATCTCGCATTATTTAAGCAAGTGTTAAAGTTCCTACACTTTTACAAAGCAAATGCAAATGACTATGCATTAAAACATAAGCATAGATTTCTAAACCTTTATGCTTTTGACAATAGCTTAATGCATCTATGATTACATTTTTCTGATTTAACCGTGTAAAAATATCTATCCAACCTACTGTTGTTATGGTTATAAAATATGCACTGCTACTATCGGTTGCTTTTTATTTTGTTGACATACTATACTTTTATTTCAATGAATTTTAACGCACGGATTGTAAATCCGCGCGATCGGGTTATACATTTCACCATAGCCTTTAACAAAGGCAATTAAGTGTTGGAAGTTGGCTACATTCTTTGCGTGCCCAGTTTCAATTGTAGAAGCCATATTTAAAATTTTTAAATTGTTAATATTTTAAATTTAATAAAAAATACAATTGGTTAACGGGTTGATGTTGAAATAAATAGCTAGTGTATTTTGACACAAGCGGGACGCTCGCGCCAGCTTTGGGGCACTATAACCTTGAGCAAAACCTAAATTTATTTTTAAGAAAAAGAATATTATTATTGGAGCTAATTTCATTTAGTGTTTTAATTGGAAAATGATATTTAATTTGAGCTTTTTTTAATCCCGTACTCAATACCTGCTTTAGCAAATTGTTCTTTTAGCAAGTTTAATTTTTCTGCACAATTATTATTTAAATCAATTTTTTTAGATCTTAATCTATAGTTATTGCATTCAAAACAAATTTCTACGAACTCAAACAATTTATCATTATCATCAAAAAATAAAATGGCATTTCTGGGGTTATAACATTTTGCACCAGAAACATATACATTATTACCTACATTAAAAATTAGATCAGTTAATTCATTTTTTTGATTTTCGGATAATTCAACTTTTTCTTCAAAATGATTCAAATTAACTTTAGAAGGTCTTTTTTTAATCATATCGAAATAAGTTTGCATAATTTCTCCTGCAACATAAGGTGCAGTTCCTTCATCATAGCCTTTCTTTCTTTTATTTTTTGGAAGTTTATTTTCATCACCTTGAAATGAAGAAAATACAATTCTTCTAGCTTTATTGAATGGATAGTTTTGATTTCGCTCTTCAATAGAAAAATCATTAATTCTAACACATTGTATTTCTTCATCTTGAGCAGAAGCATTAAAAAAGGAAATCAACAAACAAAAAGTAAGTAAAATTCGGAAAATCATAAGTATAATTTTAAAAAGTAAACATACAAAAAAACTGCCTAAAAAGTATTAGCTTTTGTCATTCCGGACTTGATCCGGAATCTCATTATTTTGATTTACAAAATTTATGAGAAGCTGAAACAAGTTCAGCTTGACATTTGAATACTCTTTAGACAGTTTTATATACTGTAATTTCTACAAGTGAATCACTTCATCGTAAGCAGCAGCAACAGCTTCCATAACTGCTTCACTCATAGTAGGGTGTGGGTGAACTGCTTTTAAAATTTCGTGACCTGTAGTTTCTAATTTACGGGCAACAACTGCTTCCGCAATCATATCGGTAACGCCGGCACCAATCATGTGGCAACCCAACCATTCACCATATTTAGCATCGAAAATTACTTTTACGAAACCGTCTGGAGTTCCGGCAGCTTTTGCTTTTCCTGATGCAGAGAATGGGAATTTACCAACTTTAATTTCGTAACCCGCTTCTTTTGCTTTTTTCTCTGTCATACCAACCGATGCAATTTCTGGCGTTGCATACGTACAACCAGGAATGTTTCCGTAATCTAACGGATCAACGTGTAAACCTGCAATTTTCTCCACACATAAAATTCCTTCAGCCGAAGCAACGTGCGCCAAAGCCTGACCCGGAACAACATCACCAATTGCATAATAACCCGGAATATTTGTTTGGTAGAAATCGTTTACCAAAATCTTATCGCGATCTGTAGCAATTCCTGTTTCTTCTAATCCGATATTTTCTATGTTAGATTTGATACCAACAGCAGAAAGTAAAACATCAGCTTCTAAAATTTCTTCACCTTTAGCTGTTTTTACGGTAGCTTTAACGCCTTCGCCCGATGTATCAACTTTTTCAACAGATGAATTCGTCATAATAGTAATTCCTGATTTTTTCAAAGAACGCTCCATTTGTTTAGATACATCTTCGTCTTCAACCGGAACAATATTCGGCATAAATTCAACAATAGTAACATCTGTTCCCATTGAATTATAGAAATGTGCAAACTCAACACCAATAGCTCCAGAACCAACAACGATCATTTTCTTTGGCTGTGATTCTAAAGTCATTGCTTGGCGGTAACCAATTACTTTTTTACCATCTTGCGGTAAGTTAGGTAATTCGCGAGAACGTGCACCAGTTGCAATAATAATGTGATCTGCAGAAATTTCGGTTACTTTACCGTCTTTATCTGTAACATCCACTTTTTTGCCCGGTTTTACTTTTCCGAAACCATCGATAACTTCGATTTTATTTTTCTTCATTAAGAATTGAACACCTTTGCTCATTCCGTCTGCAACACCGCGCGAACGACCGATTACTGCATTAAAATCTTTATCAACTTCACCACTGATCGTTAAACCATAATCGGCAGCATGTTTTAAATAATCAAAAACCTGAGCAGATTTTAATAAAGCTTTTGTTGGAATACATCCCCAGTTTAAGCAGATTCCGCCTAAATTTTCTTTCTCTACCACTGCAACTTTAAAACCTAATTGCGATGCTCTGATGGCTGTTACGTATCCGCCTGGACCGCTACCTAAGATGATAATATCGTATTTCATTTTTTTATTTGTTTTTAAGCTTATAGCGTTATGCTATAAGCCGATTATTTTGTTTATTTTTTATGGAACTACCTCAAATTCTGTATTTGAATTATTACCAAATATTTCAGATTGAATCAAACTCCCTATTTCAGCAACTTCATTTAGTTTTAAGTTTGTTTCTATTCTGATGACAGGAGCTTCTTTTTCATCATATTGTGGTTTATTTCCGTATGAAGCCATTTTATGATTGAAATTTTTAGATAGAGCAAAATCCTTAAATTTTTCAATATAAGGAAGTTGTGGTTCAATCATTGCTTCAAATTCTATCTGGAAAACATCATCTTCTTTAATAAAATAAATACAATCTATTCCGTTTGAGGTTATTCCAATGAAATCATAATCCGTTTTTCCTTCTTGTAAAAGTTTTAATTCTTCATTAAGTTGATTTATTTTAATTTTTTTAGCAATAAATGCAAAATTTCTCTGATTTTCTTTTGTGTTTTTACCACAGCTAAAAAAAGAGAGAATTATACTAAATATACCCATAATTAAAACTTTATAATATTTATTCACCTTTTTCAAAAAACTTTTCAGTTGCGAATTTAAGAATTTTTTTAAAAACTATTTAAGTGGAAAGTCGAAAAGTAGTAAGGTCAAAAGATCAAAACTTTTCATTGTTTACCTATACAGCCTAAAACTTAGAACTTACGCATTTAAACTTATCAATTGGCTGACACACTTGCGTACTGCGATTCGTACAGATTTTTGTATGCACCGCTTTCTTTTGTTAACAACTGAGCGTGTGTGCCGGTTTCAACAATTCTACCTTGATCCATAACCACAATTAAATCGGCATTTACAATGGTTGCCAAACGGTGTGCAATAATGATTGATGTTCTGTCTTTCGTAATGATTTCGACTGCTTTCTGTAATAATTCTTCTGAATAGGTATCGATAGACGAAGTAGCTTCGTCTAAAATTAAAATACTCGGATTGCTCATATATGCACGTAAAAAGGCAATTAACTGACGTTGACCTGATGAAAGCATCACTCCGCGTTCTTTTACGTTGTACTCATATCCGCCCGGAAGTTTCTCTATAAAATCGTTAATACCGATTTCTTTTGCCGCTGTTATAACTTCTTCTTTCGTAATGTTTGAATTATCTAAAATAATGTTGTTTAAAATAGAATCAGAAAATAAGAAAACATCTTGCAAAACCACGGCAATTTGATCGCGTAAACTGTTTAAAGTAAAATCGTTAATGTTCATTCCGTCAATCAAAATTTCACCTGATTCAATATCGTAAAATCGACTTAATAGATTGGCAATGGTTGATTTCCCAGCTCCAGATGCGCCAACAAAAGCAACTGTTTGTCCTGCCTTAATGTTCAGATTGATACTGTTTATTACTTTTTTGCCGTTGCTGTAACTAAAATCGACATTCTTAAAATCAATGGCACCTTTAAAATCGGGAGCTGTGATTTTTCCTTCCTCCTGAATTAAATCATCACGATCTAAAATTTCAAAAACTCGATCCGCAGCTACAATTCCCATCTGCATCACGTTAAATTTATCGGCAATTTGTCGCAACGGGTTAAACAACATCGAAATCATCATGGTATAACCAAATAAATCTCCGGTTGTAGTTAAATTATCGCCTTGAACAATGGTAAATCCGCCATAAATAATCACACAACCCAATGTAACCGCAGAAACAATATCGGCAATAGGGAAGAAGATCGAGTTGTACAGAATGTTTTTCTGCCACGCATCATTATGTTTCTGGTTGATTTTTTTGAAGTTTTCGTATTCAATCTGTTCGCGATTAAATAATTGAACGATTTTCATTCCAGTCAATCGTTCCTGAATAAACGTATTTAAATTGGCAACCTGCAAACGAACTTCCTCAAAAGCCACTTTCATGTGTTTCTGAAAAATTCGAGTGGCATACAGTAAAACCGGCATTGCAACAATTACAATTATGGTCAGTTTCCAGTTCATCCACGTCATAATTCCCAAAACAACCAACATTTTTAGCACATCGCCAACAATCATGAATAATCCCTGACTAAAGATACTTGCAATATTCTCAATATCAGATACGTTTCGGGTAATTAATTTACCAACAGGCTCGTTATCAAAATAGCTCAATCGAAATTTAAGAATTTTATCAAACAAGTTGGTACGAATGTCTTTTATGATATTTTGTCCCAGCCAACTTGCAATGTAGGTAAAGAAAAACTGCGACGAAACTTCTAAAATAAGTACCAAAGCCATTAAAGCCACGTAAATACTTAATCCGCCTAAATCTGCTTTTGCAATATAAACATCCACTACATTTTTAACCATGTAAGGGCGAATTGCTCCAAAAACAGCAAGGGTAATAACCGTAAGCACTACCCAGAACATTTTGTCTTTGTAGGGCTGCGCATATTGCATTACTTTTTTTAATGTAGACGTTTTATTTGGTGTCATTTATATAAGGATATTCTACTTGTGTTAAATATAAACCGTGTGCCGGAACAGAAAAACCTGCCTTGCCGCGATTTTTGCTTTTTATGATTTCATGAACATCGTTTACCGAAATTTTTCCCATTCCAACATTCAGCATGGTACCAACAATTGCACGAACCATATTGCGTAAAAAACGATTTGCCGAAATATGAAAAATCAATTGCGGACCTTTTTGTTCCCAATAAGCTGTGGTTATGTTGCAGTTAAAGGTGAAAACGTCGGTATGTGTTTTGCTGAAACATTCAAAATCTTCGTATTCTAAAAGAATTTTGGCTGCTTCGTTCATTTTATCAATATCTAAATTTCTAAACTGATAGTAACTTAAGTCTTTTAAAAAGCTGTTTTTGAATGTGTTTATGTGATATTCATACGATCTTGAAACAGCGTCAAAACGCGCATGAGCATCGTTAGCAACTTCAAAAAAGTTAAAAACGGTAATATTTTCAGGTAAAAACGAATTTAATTTATGAACCATTAATTGTTTGTCAAAAACAACATCGGTATCAAAATGCGCATACATTAATTTTGCATGTACTCCGGCGTCTGTTCTACCTGCGGCAACTAGTTCAAAATCATCTCTAAACAGCACATTTACAGCTTTGGTTAAAACTTCTTGTACACTTATAGCTTCGGGTTGCAACTGCCAACCATGATAATTTGTGCCGTTATATGCAAACTGAATAAAGTACCTCAATTATTAAAAATTTAAACATACAAATATACTTTAATTTAGCGGAATGCGTGTATTAACAAAAAACTAAATATTTTTGCAGAAACAATATTTTATGAAAAAATTTCTATCCCTTATTTTTATACTGATCAGCTTTATTGCAAGCGCACAGAATTTCAATGATTATTTTACCGATAAAACGCTTCGGTTAGATTATATTTTTGCAGGAAATGCCAAGCAGCAGAATATTTATTTAAGTGAAATGATTCAGTTAAGTAAATGGCACGGACGTGTTGATAATCTTTCGGTTACACCCATTCAAGGTAACGGACAAATAAAGGTTTACAGCACTGCAAATGATAAACTGATTTACGTTTTGCCCTTTGGAAGTTTGTTTCAGGAATGGTTAACGTTGGAAGATGCAAAAAATCAGTTTAAGAGTTTTGAGAATTCTTTTTTGATTCCTTATCCAAAAGAACCAATTCGTGTTGATGTTTCGTTTTTTACAGCTGATAAACAAGAAAGAGTATTATCTCAGCAATTTATCGATCCAAAAGATATTTTAATTAGAAAAGTTACAGATGTTCAAAATCCGTTTGAAGTTGTTCATCATTCTAAAGTAAAAAATCCGATAAAGATTGCGTTGGTTGCCGAAGGATATGCCGAAAACGAATTAGATCTTTTCATGGAATATGCGCATAAAACCGTTGAAAATCTGTTTAATCATAAAGTGTTTAAAAAATATCAGGATTATTTTGAAATAGTTGCTGTAAAAACGGTTTCAAAACAATCGGGTATAAGCATTCCCTCTAAATATATCTGGCTGAATACGGCAGTTGGGTCAAACTTCGATACTTTTTATTCAAATCGATACTTAACAACATTGCATACCAAATTACTGCATACGCAATTGGAGAATATTCCGTATCAGCACATTATTATTTTGGCAAATACCGATTTTTACGGTGGTGGCGGTATTTTGAATTCGTACAGTTTAACTACAACTAAAAATAAGGAATTTGCGCCGGTTGTTGTTCATGAATTCGGACATAGTTTTGCAGGTTTGGCTGATGAATATTTTTATGCGGAAGATGTTTTTGAAAACAAAGCAACTTTAAGTATTGAACCTTGGGAGAAAAATATTACGTCGTTGGTTGATTTTGAATCTAAATGGAAGAATTTATTGAAAGCCGAAACTCCTATTCCCACAGATGCATCAATGCAGAAAGATGTTGAAATTGGTGCTTTTGAAGGATTAAAAGGCAACGGATTGTACATTCCTACTTTAACTTGTAGAATGAAAATTAACAATACCGAAGATTTTTGTCCGGTTTGCAGCAATGCAATCGAAGAAATGATTTTATTTTATACAACCAAGCAAAAAAAGTAATGAAGAAAATTTTGTTATTGTCTGACACCCACAGTTACATCGACGATCGAATTTTGCATTATGCAGAACAAGCAGATGAAGTGTGGCATGCGGGCGATATTGGCGATTTAAAAGTAACCGATGCGCTTAAAAAAATTAAACCTTTACAGGCTGTTTACGGCAATATTGATGATGCGGAAGCACGAAAAGAATTTCCGTTAGATGCTGTTTTTATGTGCGAAAATAAAAAGGTATGGATTACGCATATTGGCGGTTATCCTGGGAAATATCCAGCAAGAATTAAAGAAGGATTTGCGTTGTACAAACCCGATATTTTCATTTGCGGACATTCGCATATTTTAAAAGTTCAGTTCGATAAACAGTTTAATTGTTTAGATTTAAATCCTGGTGCAGCAGGTGTTTACGGATTTCATCAAATGAGAACAATGCTTCGGTTTAAAATAGATAAAGATAAGATTGAAAATTTAGAAGTTATAGAATTAGGTAAAAGATAACGTATGATAGTATATAACGCAAAAGATTGGTTAGGATTTATTTTTAAGATTCATAAATCAGACACCGTTCGTAAATTATGGCCAGCAATTCTTTTTATGGGTTTGCTGTCTTGGTTGGTTGCTTATTTAGAACTCGATTATTTTAATCTTTCACAAAATTCAGCCTTAAAAAACACATCGATATTGCATACAGTAATTGGTTTTGTATTGTCGTTATTATTGGTTTTTCGAACAAATACAGCTTATGATCGTTGGTGGGAAGGTCGAAAAATGTGGGGAAAACTGGTAAACGATTCTCGCAACCTTGCAATAAAACTAAATGCATTAATTCCTGAAGAAGATAAAGTTACACGCATCTATTTTAGCAATAAAATTAAACTGTTTGCAAAGGTTTTACATACCCATTTAACAAGTGAATCAACAAAATATATGCTTGATGAAGAAGAGCATCCCGAATACGATGAATCTTTAAAAGCACAGCATCCACCCACAAAAGTTGTTGGTAAAATGTATGTAGCCTTGCAAAAACTGGAAAAAGACAAGATTATTTCTCCGCAAGATAAATTAATTTTAGATCAAAATTTAAATGGTTTGTTAGATGTTGCCGGAGCTTGTGAACGTATCAAAAACACACCGATTCCTATTGCTTATGCCGTTTTTATAAAGAAATTTATCTTTGTGTATGTTCTTACATTGCCAATTGGTTATGTGTTTACAACAGGCTATTTTATTGTGCCGCTGGTAATGATTATTTTCTATGTTTTGTTGAGTATAGAATTGATTGCCGAAGAAATTGAAGATCCTTTTAACGGTGGAACCGATGATTTACCTACAGCAAAAATTGCCGAAAACATTGGTAAATATGTTTCAAACGTTTTAAAGGATAATAATTAATAGTATCTTTAAATTAAAAAAGTAATGCAGAACGTTTTAGATTATATAAATAAATTACAACAGAATAATAATCGCGAGTGGTTTACCGAAAATAAAAAGAGTTTTGAAGATGCTAAAGAAACCGCAAGTAGTTTGTTTAATGCTGTTTACAATGAACTAAAATCAAGCGATCATTTAGAGCCTTTAAAGATTTATAGAATTTATCGCGATGTTCGATTTTCTTCCGATAAAACTCCATATAAAAACCATTTTTCAATGTTCATGAGCAGATCGCAACCCGATTTTCGCGGTGGATATTACCTTCATATAGAACCTGGAAAATCTTTTATTGGTGTTGGATTTTTCGATCCGAATAAAGAAGATTTGTTGCGTATTAGAAAAGAAATCGAATTAGATGATGAACTAGAAACCATATTAAATTCCAAAGACATAAAAGCTACATTTGGAACTTTAGAAGGCGACGAAGTTAAAACAGCTCCAAAAGGTTTCGATAAAACCCACGAACGAATTGCTTTGTTAAGGAAAAAACAGTTTTTATTGATTCATAAATTTACCGACAAAGAGGTTTTAAGTCCTGATTTTTATAAAGAAGCGGCAAAAGTTTTCAAAAAATCCAGACCTTTTGTAGATTATATGACCGATGTGTTGCTTACGAATTTGAATGGGGAAAAGAATTTATAAATCTTGAGATTTAAAGAAACTGCCACGTGGTTGATCGCTTTCATGTAAAGCAATTTCGGTATGTAAAAATTTTGCAGCATTGGCAGAATCTTTAACCTTAACCTTAGTACGATCAATCATTTCGACTTCAAAATCATTAAGTATTAATTTTCTTAAACCTTGCTCTTTATTAAGCATTAAATATTTGTGTTTACTGTATATTTTACGTGCCAATGCTAAAGCGTCTAATAATGCCTGATTGGCACCTTGACCTTTAAACGGACTCATAGGGTGTGCGGCGTCGCCAATTAATGTAGCATTGCCTAAATTCTGTAAAAGTTCTGGAGAAATTATAGATCGATCGTACACTGGATAACCAGAAATTTGATGTGCTGCAGTTGCATTTAAAATATCAGGAATAGGAGCATGCCAGTTTAAACGTTTACAAGCTTCTTCTTTTAATTTTTCTGAACCATTTAAGCTTAAATCAATAGCGTCTTTTTCTGAAATTAGGAAACTAAGCTGCCACATAATTGATTCAGAATCAAAAGGCATCATATAAATTCGTTCTTTGCCATTAGCTGTTTGAAACACCGTTTCTCTATCTAATAATTCATGATCTTTAAGAGATTTTAAACTACAAATCCCTAATATTACCATACAATCTAAAAACTTTAGCGGAGCTACTTTTTCGCCAACCAATAAATTACGTACCGAACTTCGAATACCGTCTGCACCAACCACTAGGTTTGTGGTGGTTATCTTTAATTCATTATTTACTAAAAAGCTAAGTTTAACTTCTTGTTCATTATTTTGTTCGATATTTATTAATTTATGACCCCAATTTATGGTTTCTTTACTTTGTAATTGATTCATAAGCTGTAAACGCAAATGTTGCCTGCTTATGTGAATATTTGTATATTTTGAAGTTTTAGCCGAGGAATTTTGTAACCATTTTCGCATTCCCCATTCGCCAACAATTGTTCCATCTGCGGTATGAACTATGTGTTTGGTTGATACAATCCCTTTATCTAAAGTATCAATTCCAAAACCTTGAAGTGCTTTGCTGGCTTGTTGTAAAGTAAGACCGTAACCTTGAGCTCGACTTTCAAAATTTTGATCACGTTCATAAATTGTGAAGGGAATTCCGCGATGATAACATGCAACAGCCAATGCAACCCCGCCGATTCCGGCTCCGATAATAGAAACATGTGGAAATTCTAGCTTTGGTTCTAAAATTTTTTCATAAGAAGCAATTAAACCAGAACCATTACAGTGTAAACAGTTTTTTAAAGGAGTATTTTCAGTAGTAGTTTTTTTCTTTTTTGTATTGATACGTTGCTTTACTTTACCAATTCCTAAACAATTTTTACATACTGTGAAATAGGTAGTTGTAGTGTGCATTTTGAACTATTTAAGATGAGCAGTTATATTAATCTCTGGTAAATGCAAAATTATAAAAAACCATTCTTATAAATTTGATTTTTTTTAAAACTAAATAAATAACAACAACAATATTCAATAAAATTAGCTTTGTTTAACTTTAAACAATTTAAAGAAGTACAGCACTAAAAGAAACTGCGTGTAACCATACACAGCGTCTTCTACCGGTATTGTTAACATTCTTATTCCCATAAAATGTGTTGGATTATAATTAACAATTGGTGATTCTAATCCGGTTCCAGTTAAAATGCCGTTAACTGCAAAAAAGCCCAACATAAGAAAAGAATATATAGCAGTTGCTTTACCAAGCCAATAAATGCGTTTAATAAAATGTAGAAATATTAAGGTTAATATAGTAACTATTGCTGTTAATAAAGTATATATTTTATCGTAATGTAATAAAGCAACAACTGCACAAATAATAACACTTATAAAAACAATAATGTTATTAAAACTTTGTAGTTTTTGTAATTCAAAAAATTTATCAATACAATAGTATGTAAATACGCAAGAGAAAGGTATACAAATAAAAAACAACCATTCTTCTATAGGTAAGCCAGCAAATGTAAAACCTAAGGTATAATCAGTATCAAACCACCAAACGCCCATTTGTGTAAACCATATATCCCATAAAATAAAAGGTATTGCAACTATAACTGCAGCTTTAAAAAATGTTATAAAATGCTTGTAGAACCTTATTCTGTTATCAAAAGAAGCAATGAAGCAAATTATTATTGTAAAAAATAGTACAAGTAAATAAGTGTATGGTTTCATTTAATTTTTATTTAAAAACATTTTAAAATATTTATGTGGCACGTGAAGAAATCCAAAACATTCACCTTTTTCTTTACCCAAGTGTTTATGATGTTGTTTGTGGGCTCTTCGTAAGGCTAAAAAATAAGCATTTTTGGTGTTTGAGAATATTTTAAAGCGTTGATGAATAAATATATCGTGAATAAAAAAATAAGCAATGCCGTACAGCATAATTCCTAAACCTACATAGAATAAAAAATTAAAATCTTTTAAAGATCCAAAGTACATAAGTGCTATAGTGGGAAGAGCAAAAATGACGAAAAAATAATCATTTCTTTCAAGATCACCAGTATTGCTATGATCGTGATGATCTTTATGTAACACCCATAAAAATCCATGCATTACATATTTGTGTATAAGCCATGTAGCGCCTTCCATTAAAGTAAATGTTATAATTACTATGAGTAAATTCATTATATATATTTAAATTAATTAAATTTTACTGAGTTGTTTACAAAATTGCAACCTTGTAACGCAAATAGCTTTTAAAAGCTACATAAGCTTTTTGCAAATTATGAATTCTAGTTCTACTGTTAAGAATCTGGTTTGAATCTTTACTTTTAATTTTATAAAAAAGTGATAAATAATATTTATAAGCCAGATAAACACCGAACTTAGAAGAATTAGGTAATTTTTTAATTCCTATTAATGCCTCTTTAAACTCTAATTCAATTTCGTTTTCAATTTGATATTTAATGTGATCGTTAAAAGCTAGCATATTCACATTAGGAAAATAAGTTCGACCTAATTCTTGGAAATCATCTTTTAAATCTCTTAAAAAATTAATTTTCTGAAAGGCAGATCCTAATTTCATAGCATACGGCTTTAATTCTTGATATTTTTTCTTATCTGCTTCGGTAAAAACTTGCAAACACATTAAGCCAACAACTTCTGCCGAACCGTGAATGTATTCATTATATAAATCAGAATTATAATTAATCTTTTTAAGGTCCATTGCCATACTGTGAAGAAACTGGTCAATTAAATTTCTGTCGATATTATATTTATGAACCGTTTCTTGAAAAGATTGCAAAATTGGATTTAAAGAAATGCGTTCTTCTAAAGCTGTAGCAGTTTCTAATTTTAATCTATTTAATAAATTTTCTTTGTTATAACCATGAAAACTATCTACAATTTCATCTGCTAATCGTACATATCCATAGATAGCGTAAACACCACGACGTATGTTTGGTTTTAAAGCTAAAATACCAAGTGAAAAGCTGGTGCTGTATTTTTCTGTTGTTTTTTTACTTACGTCGTAAGCTAGTTCATCAAAAAGTTTTTTCATAGTTTTTATTTTAAGTTATTAACTTCTTTTGCAACAATTTTACCCGATATAATTGCCGGCGGAACTCCCGGACCTGGTACGGTTAGCTGTCCTGCATAAAAAAGATTTGTTACTTTTTTGTTTCTAATTTTTGGTTTAAGTATTGCAGTTTGGTTTAATGTGTTAGCCAATCCGTAGGCATTACCACCATAAGCATTATAATCGTTCTTAAAATCGGATACACAATAGCTTTTTTTATAATCGAGTTTAGCGTAAAGGTTTTGAGCACCAGTGTGCTTTTCAATTCTAGAAAGCATGTGTTTAAGATAAAATTCTCGTGTAGACTCATCGTCATTAATACCTGTTGCAATAGGTAATAATAAAAAAAGGTTTTCACAATTTTCTGGAGCTACAGACGCATCGGTTTTAGACGGACAACAAACGTAAAACAACGGATCTTTTGGCCAAGATTTATCGGTATAAATACAATTAATATGTTGATCTAAATCGTTTTCAAAAAACAACGTATGGTGCTTTAACGCCGGTATTTTCTCTTTAATACCTAAATAATAAATAAGGCAAGAAGGTGCAAAAGTCTTTTTTCGCCAATAATGTTCGCTATAATTTCTATATTGTTGTGGCAGAAGCGTTTCGGTATGATGATAATCTGAAGATGCTATAACGGCATCAAAATGTTCGCTTTTTCCGTTTATAATTACAGATGATATATAATTTTGATCGATATTTATTTTATCAATTTTTTTATTAAAATGAAAAACCGAACCTTGTGCTTCGGCAACTTCTTTCATTGCAAGAACCAACTGGTAAAAACCACCCATAGGATAATGTGTACCTAAAGCATAACCGCCATAATTCATTAAGCTATACATAGCTGGAATTTTTGCAGGTGATGCACCTAAAAAAATCACAGGAAATTCCATTAACGACCTTAGTTTTTCATTGGTAAAGTATTTAGATACATACGTTCTAAAATTGGTAAGTAAATCTAATTTTAAAGCACTTTTTGCAATGGTTGGCGAAACAAATTCTAAAATACTATGACAAGGTTTGTTAACAAAATCGGTCATCCCAACTTGGTATTTGTACTTTGCGGCCTGCATAAATTTATCGAGCTGTTTACCGGCACCCGATTCTAAATTTTCTGCAAGATTTTTAAGTTCTTGATAAGATTCTGGAATAGAAATAGCATCATTCGCAAAAACCATATCAAATTGCGGATTTAAAGAAACTAGCTTATAAAAATCGGAAGTTGTAAAACCAAAATCATTAAAGAAATTCTCAATAATATCAGGCATCCAATACCAACTTGGTCCCATGTCAAAAACATAATCATTATTGGTAGTAAATTGTCTGGCTCTGCCACCAGGCTTATCGTGCTGCTCAAAAACATGTACTTCATGACCTTCTTTAGCGGCATAAGCTGCAGCAGATAAACCCGAAAAACCAGAACCAATTATTGCTATTTTCTTTTTCATTTTTTTAGAATTGTGAAGAATCTTTGGTTACAAAATCACTTTAATTTTAATTGTTTTTAATATCTAACAAATTTTCTGGATCTAAATTCATTTCATAAATAGGTTTATGAAAATCATTAAGTTTACTTAATAACCTTATCAATTCTGTTTTTTCGGTCTCTGTAAGGTTTCCAGTAACCATATTAGTTGCCTTTCTTATTTTTCCCATTTGGCTTTCTAACACCTGTAATCCTTCATTTGTAATGGCAATTACTTTACTTCTTTTGTCTTTTTTAGATTCTTCTTGAACAACCCATCCTTTTGCAATTAACCTATTAATTATTAGGATTCCTACGGGTTTTTCATGTACATTTTTTTTAATTAATTCCATCTTAGTCATTTCACCAAATGCTTTCAGGTTTATTAGATAAATAAAATCTTCTTGAGTAGAAAATTCCGAACCCGAAATAGCTGCTTTAGAATAATTTTTAGCAAACCGGTTCATGTGTACCAACAAAGTACTAATAGCACTGTCTGCAGTTCGTCCGTTTTCTTTTCCTTCCCAATAAGTTTCAGTAACATTTGCATTTTCAGCATAATTTTCAGCTATCCATTTTTTAAAGCCAATAATATCGTTACTGTAATTTTGATTAGCATTAGAACTATCAAAAGCTTCTACTAAATCAATAGTGTTTTTTATAAGGGCATATTTCATAATATAAAAAATATAGGTTACAAATATACTATAATATATTTTAAAAGGTTTATTAATATATATAATTTTTGTTTTAATTTAATAATGAAATTTCAAACGTGCGGTATTGTACAATTTTGTAAATTTGAACCCGTTGGGTGTAATTATTTCCACCACATAAAAACATAGGTTTTTCTTATGTTTTAAAAGATTATGATAGACGTTCTACTTTTTACATAGCAAACTATGTGAAAAAAGTATTATTTTCTATCCCATCTTTACCAATTAGTTATAATTCTATGCGTCTATGTGGTTGATTTTTTATTTATTTTGAATTACACCCAACGGGTAAATTTGATTAAAATAAAATGTTTGTATTTAAATGAGCTATAAAACCTTGTTGCAACTAAATGACATTGGTTTTTAATTAATTTTTTATAAATGAAGGTAAGCATTTTAGGTTGCTATTCGGCAACTCCACGTACTATTACAAACCCAACTTCGCAGGTATTAGAGATTAATAATCAAATGTATTTAATAGATTGTGGAGAAGGAACGCAAGTACAATTACGCAAGCATAAAATTAAATTCTCGCGAATAAATCACATTTTTATTTCGCACTTACATGGTGATCATTTTTTTGGATTGATTGGTTTAATATCTACGTTTTCACTTTTAAACAGACCAAATGATCTACATATTTACGGTCCAAAGGGTATAAAAGAAATTATTTTATTACAAATTAAACTTAGTAAATCGTACACCAAATACAACTTGTTTTTTCATGAGTTAGAATCAAAACAATCGGAACTTATTTTTGAAGATGATAAAATTACGGTTTATACCATTCCGTTAAAGCATCGTGTGTACACAAATGGTTTTTTATTTAAGGAAAAACAAGGGTTACGCAGAATAAATATCGATGCGGCGAAAGAGCATAATATTGAAGTTTGCTATTTTAACAAACTGAAACAAGGCAGCGATTTAAAACAAGAAAATGGTACCGTTATAAAAAACGAAACGGTTACTTTTGATCCATTGCCAACACAATCTTATGCTTTTTGTTCGGATACTATTTATAACGAAGAAATAATACCTTTGATTGAAAATGTTGATGTATTGTATCACGAAAGTACTTTTTTAGAGCAAGATGAAAATAAGTGTCTTCCAACCGGACATTCAACAGCAATACAAGCCGCAACAATTGCAAAGAAAGCCAATGTTAAAAGTTTAATTTTAGGACATTATTCTACCAGATATTCCGATATTAATTTGTTTAAACAAGAAGCTGATACTGTTTTTAAACCTACGTTTTTAGCAGATGATGGTTTGGTTTTTAAATTTTAAAATATGAGTGATTTAAGTAATTATAGAAAATCGTACGAAAAAAGTGAATTATTGGAATCAATGATTAATGAAAATCCAATGATGCAATTTAGAAAATGGTTTTACGAAACCGAAGAATTTGGTGGGGTAGACGAAGTAAACGCTATGACTGTTTCAACAATTGGTTTAGACGGTTTTCCAAAAGCACGTGTGGTGTTACTTAAAAAATACGATGAATACGGATTTACTTTTGTTACCAATTACGATTCTGAAAAAGGAAAAGCTTTGCTACTAAATCCGCAGGTATGTTTATCTTTTTTTTGGCCATCAATTGAACGTCAAGTGATCATTAAAGGAATTGCCGAAAAACAAACAGAAGCGTATTCCGAAGGATATTTTCATTCGCGACCAAAAGGCAGTCAATTAGGAACAGTTGTTTCGCCACAAAGCAGCATTATTCCAAACAGAGAATTTTTAGATGAACAATTAAAAAATTTAGAATTAGAATATGAAAACACCGAAGTACCAAAGCCTGAAAATTGGGGCGGTGTTTTGGTAAAACCCGTTTCTATTGAATTTTGGCAAGGGCGTGCCAACCGTTTACACGATCGTATTCGTTACACCTTATTAGAAAATGGAGATTGGAAAATTGAGCGTTTGGCTCCGTAATAAATTTATTCAAAATTTATGCGTACAATTCGCAATTCATCTGTATCAATTATTTTATTTGAATTAAAATCGTTCAATAATATAAAGGTAAGTTTGTTATGTTTCATTTGCTGAACAGGAAATTCTTTTCCTTCTAAATAAAATCTATTAATAGTCCATTCTAATAAGCCAACCTCATTTTTTTGCGAAAGCAAATCAACACTTTTATTCACATTGTTTTCATAAAATAAATAATGATGTACATACTCATTAATTACTAAAGCCGAATAAAATCCATCATCATCTGTTGGTATCCTTGAAAATTCTTCGAAAAAAGGAATTAAATTAATTGCTGTTCCTTCCTCAATAACAGGCAAATCATCTTCATTAATAACAATAGTTGCTTTTAATCCGTTGAAGTTTTCTTTTTTTGTATGATGAAATTTACTTTGAAACTGAATTTTAAAAGGTTCTCTCTTCAAGGTAATAAAATCATTTTCACTTGATACATTTTTAGTTGTGCCATTTTGTAAAATAGTTATTTCATTAGAAAAAGATTGTGCGCCAATATAATTATAAAAACCAAGAGCAATAAGTGTAATGAAAAACTTCATGAAAGAAACCGTTTTTTAAGTTAAGTAATTAATCTAAATTAAGGATATTATTGTAAATTATATCGAAATTTGTGTAAGATAAAAGTAGAAAAATGAATAATTTAAAAAACTATACCGATCAATTTAAAGTTCGTGAAAAATTACAACCTGTATTCTTTATTGGGCACGGGTCGCCAATGAACGGAATTGAACAAAATATATTTTCAAAAAAATGGCAAGAAATTGGTAAAACAATCGATTTGCCTTGTGCTGTTTTAGTTGTATCTGCACATTGGTTAACAACCGGAACTTTAGTAACCGCAATGGGCGAGCCGAAAACAATTCACGATTTTGGTGGTTTTCCACAAGAATTGTTTAACGTACAATATCCCGCACCAGGAAGTCCGTTTTTAGCCGAAGAAACCGCAAAATTAATCACATCAACCAATGTGGGTTTAGATCATGATTGGGGATTAGATCATGGAACTTGGACTGTGGTTAGACACATGTTTCCAGACGCAAATGTACCTGTTTTACAGTTAAGTATCGATTATAATAAACCTTCTGCCTATCATTACAATTTAGCGAAAGAATTATACAATTTACGTAAACGTGGTGTGATGATAATTGGTAGCGGAAACATGATACATAACCTAAGAATGATTGATTGGAACAATATGGCAGAACCCGGTTTTGGTTTTGATTGGGCTAAAAGTCTAAATGAAACTTTTAAAAAGAAAATACTTTCAAAAGATCATAAAGATTTAATTGAATATCAAAATTTGGGCGAAGCGGCAAGGTTAGCAATTCCTACACCAGATCATTATTATCCAATGCTTTACGCACTTGCTTTAGTGAGCGATAAAGACGATGTTTCTATTTTTAATGATGAATATGTAGGAGGATCCTTGTCAATGACATCATTTCGTTTAGGATAAAATATAGTATATTTGTCCTTAAAAATTACAAATGAAAACCATTTTTTATCTATTATTTTTAGCAACAAGTTTTAATATATACGCACAACCCAAAGCCATTTTAAACCAAACAACATATAATTTTTGGTTAAATGAACCTACCGAAGCTCAAGAAAAAATGCCTTTGATTGTATTTCTGCATGGTAAAAGTTTATCGGGCACAAATATAGATCGTGTGAAACGATATGGTGCTTTAAAAGGAGTTGAAAAAGGTTTAAACATTCCTGCTTATTTGGTTGCGCCACAATTACCATATGGACCTTGGGATGCAAATAAAGTGGACGAAATTGTAAGCTACATGATTAAAACTTACAATATTGATGAGGACAGAATTTATGTTACAGGAATGAGTTTAGGATCATACGGAACAATGAAATATGTTGGTGAATATCCGAATAGGGTAGCAGCAGCTATTTCGATTTGTGGTGGAGGTGATGTTGGTGATGCATGTAATCTGGCTCAGGTTCCTATTAAAGTAATTCACGGCGATAAAGATTTTATTGTACCATTGTCTGAATCGCAGAAAATTGTAAACGCAGTTAAAAAATGTAATAAAGAAGCGCAAATAGAATTGCAAGTTGTTAAAGGTGGAAATCACGGAAGTGTTGAAGATTTATACCGCCACATGGAATTATACGATTGGCTACTGAAACATACAAAAAGTAAAAATAATAGTACATTATAGTAAAAGTGAACTCAAATTGAGTTCACTTTTTATTTTAAATCAGAATATAAAGTGGCAATTAAGCAATTTTGTTCTGATAAATTGTATTGATAGCGCAATAAATTTTCTTATAGCTACAGAAGCTAATATAGCTTAAAAATCCAATTAAAAACGATATATTTGCAACGTTTTAAAAATCGATATAAAGAACTCAATTATATGAAAGCAGGTATTGTAGGATTACCAAATGTAGGAAAATCAACTTTGTTCAACTGTTTGTCTAACGCAAAAGCACAAAGTGCCAACTTTCCCTTTTGTACCATTGAACCAAATATTGGGGTGGTAAACGTACCAGATCCTAGAATTAATAAATTAGAAGAATTGGTTAAACCAGAGCGTGTACAAATGGCTACTGTTGATATTGTTGATATTGCAGGTTTGGTTAAAGGTGCAAGTAAAGGTGAAGGTTTAGGGAACCAGTTTTTAGGAAACATTCGCGAGTGTAACGCTATTATTCATGTTTTACGTTGTTTTGATAATGATAATATTGTACATGTAGACGGTAGTGTGGATCCTATTCGCGATAAAGAAACCATTGATATTGAATTACAGTTAAAAGATTTAGAAACAGTTGAAAAACGTTTAGAAAAAGTAAAAAAAGCTGCTAAAACAGGAAATAAAGATGCACAAGTAGAAGCAGCTTTGTTAGAACGTATTCGCGAAGCGTTGTTACAAGCAAAATCGGCTAGAACAATTGTAGCTCAAAATAATGATGAGGAAGAATTGTTAGAAGATTTTCAATTAATCACTGCAAAACCGGTACTTTACGTTTGTAATGTTGATGAAAATTCTGCAGTTAACGGAAACGTTTATGTTGATAAAGTTAAAGAATTAGTGAAAGATGAAAATGCCGAAGTAATTATATTATCTGTTGGTGCCGAAGCTGATATTACCGAATTAGAAACATACGAAGAGCGTCAGGTTTTCTTAGAAGATATGGGCTTAACAGAACCAGGATCTGCTGTGTTGATTCGCGCTGCTTATAAATTACTAAATCTGCAAACGTATTTTACAGCAGGTGTAAAAGAAGTTCGCGCTTGGACTATAAAAGTTGGCGATACTGCACCAAAAGCAGCTGGAGTTATACATACTGATTTTGAAAAAGGTTTTATTCGTGCCGAAGTTATCGCTTATCAAGATTTTGCTAATTACGGATCAGAAGCTAAAGTAAAAGAAGCCGGAAAACTACGTGTTGAAGGTAAAGAATATATTGTTAAAGACGGCGATGTAATGCATTTCCGTTTTAATGTTTAAACCGTTTTTAAGAGCCGAATGTTAAAATTCGGCTTTTTTATTATCTTTTTTTCTACATTTGGTGCAAATCAAAAACACCATGAAACACTTTTATAAGCTGTTATTACTTTTTACGGTTTTAACGCTAACTTCTTGCAGTACTATTTTTGCAACCAAAACACAAAAATTACATGTATTTTCAAATGCAGATAAAGCACGGGTCACTGTGAATGATTCTATTTATAATCTACCTGCTCAAATTTACGTTGCACGTAGTAAAGAACCGTTGGAGATAACTTATCAGTCTGAAAATAAACAAATAGATACCGTTTTTAAAGCAAAACACAGTCCGCTGTTTTATTTGGGAAACATTTTGAACGCTCCTGCTTTAGGGGCAGGTTATGTGGTTGATTTAACAAATCAAAAACGTTTTAAATACAGAAAAAACATCTTTTTTAATGATAAAGACAGTTTAGAAATATACGAATTTAGAGCCGATAGATATCTTGCTAAACATCATATTGCAGATGGAGAGCAAAAGCAACATATTCACGAAAAATTCAAAAAGGATTATTTGGCTTCTGATGCAAATAGAAAAATAAGACAGGAAAAGGAATTTAAACGCTTAAATCCAACCGAAGGAAGTTTTAGGTTTAACATACAACCGCCAACATTGTTTTTAGTCGGTTTATCTAATAAAAACGGAAACATTAACTCATTCAGCAATACTGTTGGCGGAGCAGGTTTTGGTTTAGGTTTTGATTATTATTATAAAAACGATCGATTTATTGGCTTAGAAACATCGGTTCGCGGTAATTTGTTTGATATCATGTGGTGGTCGTCGTATGATATTAAGGCTTTTAAATACGATATGTCTTTAAGAAAGGGACATAGATGGAAGCGTTATGAAGTTAGTTATGGAGTTTCTTTTGTTTATACAGATTACGATTATAAAGTGCCTTATACTTATCAGTACCCAATAACAACATTTACCAGTGATGATAATAAGAGAAATTACGATGTAAATTATCGTTCATTAGGTTTCTCAACCTTGTTCAACTATCAGTTAACTTCGGTAATGTTTGTAGGTTTACGTTATAATCCTTCTGTTTACAGTTTTAGAAAAACAGGTAATGGTTTTGATTATGAGCACGTAATTGGTATTGATTACCGAATTAAATTTTAATGTGAAATTATTTTAACAGCAATTATCATGAAGAAGCTTCTTACTGTATTTTTTGTTATTATAATTCTTTTGCCAATGTTTGTGTATCTAAATCCTTTTATTTGGGGATTAAGAAAACCGCCAATTTACAAAGCAAGTGACAAAACCAAAGAATTGATTTTAAAGTTGAATGAAAAATATGATTTAGATTTTTCAACAGACACTAATTCAGATACTTTATGGTATTTTATTGATGTTAGAAATGATAGAGTTCCAAAATTTGATAATTTTACATTGAAAGATTTCGGGTATTATAAATCTCAACTACAAACTAATCAAAATGTACTTAAAAATTATGCAGATGATTTTTTACAAGAATTTGAACATAAACAGTATTTCGATTCTATAATAATCACAAAAGATACTTTGAAATATAAAGGTAAAATAAAATGAACACTTTAAAAATATATAAATATCAACTTTTTTTGTATGTGTTTATTGTTTTATTTACCATACAGAACGCTTTATTTTTACGCTTTAATGCCTCTTTTAAATTTTATAAAGAAATAGTTGAATTCATTTTTATTATTTCGGTACTAACTGTTTTTATTTCAGTTATCATGCTTATTGTCCAAGCAGTAAAATCTATTAATAGAGACAAGGTTAATTGGAAAGAAATTACGTACTTACTTGTTAATCTTATTTTGTATTATTTTGTAGTAATTTCAAGTTTAATATTATCTACACAATTTCCTCATTTACCTTATTCATATTAACATGTACAATCGATTTAACTTCTTTAAAAATACGTTTGCTGTTTTTAAAAAAACGGAACAGCCAGTTGGTTTTATAAAACCTCACTATGTAAGCAAACACGGCAGCAGTTATTTTTTTACAAATGATGGAGTTTACAGATATTCTAACCATTGGGGCAGAGTAGGGAATTGTCGTTGGCGTTTGGAAAATATCGATCATAAACAACAAATAAATTATTGGGGCTATTGCAGTTGGCAACATTTTTATAATAACGAGGAAGGTTTGCCTTTGTATTTTATTGAAAAAGTAAGTGATAACAATTATTCTTACAATCATAAAAAGAATGGTACGCAAGAAAATGTGGTGTATCGATCGGCAGCTGATACAGCTAAAATCTTAAAAAAAATTCATGAAATACAAGAGAATAATTCTTGGGCAAAGCATTTAGTTTACATAAACTATACTTTGCTAAAAGACTATTTTATAAACCAATTGCTATACAGTAATAAATCTTTTATAAAAATTAAGCAGGAATATATCGAACAAAATAAATAGAACCCCGTCAACAAATTATTTGTACATTGTAACATAAAACATAAATATATTTGAAAACATTAAAGAAAATTGTGGGATATTTATTGCTGGTTCTAGGGTTTTTGGTCATTTATTTGCTTATGGCAACTGGTGCGGCGTACATTCCTGTTAATAAAGATCAATCTCAATATAAAGATCAAAATTTATCAATCTACATTTTAACAAACGGCGTACATACCGATATTGTTGTGCCTTATTTTAACGAGGCTTACGATTGGCGTACCTATTTAGATCCAAGTTTAACTCCTGGAAAACAAACATCGGCTCAATGGGTTTCTTTTGGTTGGGGCGATAAAGGTTTTTACTTACAAACACCCGAATGGAAAGATTTAAAAGCATCGGTTGCATTCAATGCGGCTTTTGGTTTAAGTGAATCTGCCATGCACGTTACGTATTATAATAGCCTAAAAACAGGTGACGATTGTATAGAAATTAAACTAAATAAGGAACAATACCAGCGACTTTGCAACTATATATTGAACAGGTTTGATATGGAAAATAATAAGTTAATGCTTGTTGAAACAGATCAAAATTACGGTTTAAACGATGTTTTTTACGAAGCAAAAGGCAAATACAGTTTGTTTTATTCATGCAATACTTGGGCAAATAACGTGTTGAAATCTGCAGATTTAAAAGCCAGTTTATTCACTCTTTGGGATAAAGGTATTTTTTATCATTACAGAAAATAACAGTCTAAATATTTCTCATTACAATTTAAAAAGCACTCAACCGAGTGTTTTTTTGTAATATAAATTTTTGATGCTATTTAAAAAGTTGCTATATTGTATATTCCTTTAAAGCATAATAAAAATCACTTATAATTATTAAATACCTAATAATAAGGTAAGATTAAGCTATTATTTTTAATTATAAAAGATATATTATGAGACTAGTTCAATGGAAACAATATCCGCAGTGCCAACCAGAAGAGTCGGGATTATACGTAGTTAATTGGAAACTGAATAATATATATTCAAACGTTTTGTCGTTTTTTGATTGTAATACAAAAAAGTGGTACGATTGCTATGATCGCGGAAAAATAATCGACGGAATTAACGCTTTTAATCCTTATAAAGTTGTTCCTTTTATTTAATTGTAATCAACGTAATTGTATCTTTTCAGATTACAATTTCATTGTGTCGCATAGTTAAAAAACATTCCATAAATTTTGCATCTGTAATTTACAAATTCACGCTAAAATAGATATTTTTAAAAATAAATACATCAAAAAAACAGCTATGATCTATGATTAAAGAAAAATTTAAAGGGATATTTAATTTATTCAAAGTTTCTGTAAACGAATTTTTAGACGATAACTGCATAAAATTTAGTGCCTCATTATCGTATTTCACTATTTTTTCTATACCGCCTTTAGCCATATTAATTATTTCGTCTGCAGGATATTTTTTTGGAGAAGAAGCCGTTCGAGGCGAATTTTTTGGTCAAATTCAAAATTTAGTAGGCGATAAAGCAGCTTTTCAAATACAAGAAGCCATAAAAAATATTAGGCTATCAAATAACCTAAGCATTGCAACTATTATAGGTGCTATAACATTATTGTTTTCTGCCTCGGGAATTTTTGCAGAAATACAAAGTTCAATAAACTACATTTGGGAATTAAAACCTAAACCCAAAAAAGGAATTATTAAATTTGTAATTAATAGGTTGTTATCTTTTTCAATGATTGGCGCCTTAGGCTTTATCTTATTGGTAAGTTTAATGATAAATTCGGTCATTGATTTTTTATACGATTATTTAAGCGGATTGTTTCATGACGATACTGTACTAATAGCTTCGTGGATAAACACTGGCGTTGTAGCAGTTATCATCACCGTAATTTTCGGTTTTATATTTAAAACACTGCCCGACGGAAAGTTAGGATGGAAAGAAACAATCGTTGGATCTGGCTTTACAGCTGTTTTGTTTATGATAGGTAAATGGGCTATTGGGTTGTACTTAGGAAATTCTGCACAATTAAATTTATATGGTGCAGCCGGATCTGTCTTAGTAATTTTAGTTTGGGTATACTATTCGGCAATAATTTTATACTTTGGCGCAGTGTTTACCAAAAATTATTCAGAAATGTACGGAACACCAATACAACCAAACAATTACACCGTGCGTGTAATTTATAAAGAAGATGAAGTACATTTTGCAAAAACCGATGAAGAAATTAATGATAAATTAGCTTCAAAGGAATGATAATCACTTTTAAAATTACAATAAATTCAGTATTTTTACAGAAATTCACTACATTTTATGCTACAAGAATCTCAGTATACTGAAGATAACATTCGATCACTCGATTGGAAAGAACATATTCGTACACGCCCGGGAATGTATATAGGGAAATTAGGCGACGGTTCATCGCCCGATGACGGTATTTATATCCTTATAAAAGAGGTGCTTGATAACTGTATCGATGAATTTGTAATGGGCGCCGGTAAAACCATTGAAGTTACGGTTAAAGACCGCATGGTTTCCGTACGCGATTACGGTCGAGGTATTCCATTGGGTAAGGTTGTAGAAGTAGTTTCACGGATGAACACGGGGGGAAAGTACGATTCTAAAGCCTTTAAAAAATCGGTCGGGTTAAACGGGGTAGGTACTAAAGCGGTAAATGCCTTATCTTCTTTTTTTAGAGTAGAATCGGTTCGAGACAACCAACAGAAAGCAGCCGAATTCAGTGCCGGAAATCTTACTTTAGAAGAAGAATTGGTTGAAACCACCAAACGTAAAGGTACAAAGGTGACCTTTTTGGCAGATGAAACCATCTTTAAAAATTACAAGTTTCGCAACGATTATATTGTTCGAATGCTTAAAAATTACTGTTACCTGAACAAAGGTTTAACAATAATTTACAATGGTGAAAAGTTTGTTTCCGAAAACGGATTGAAAGATTTATTGCAAGAAACCATTGCCGAAGATGATATGATTTATCCAATCATTCACCTTTCTGGTAATGATATTGAAATTGCGGTTACACATAGTAAAACACAGTATTCAGAAGAATATTATTCGTTTGTAAACGGACAAAACACCACGCAGGGCGGTACGCATTTAACAGCTTTTAAAGAAGCTATTGTTCGAACAATTAAGGAATTTTACAATAAAAACTTTGAAGCATCAGATGTTCGTAAATCCATTGTTTCTGCTATTTCGTTAAAGGTAGAAGAGCCTGTTTTTGAATCACAGACCAAAACAAAATTGGGTTCAACCGATATGGGACCCGATTTATCAACGGTGCGTACATTCGTAAATGATTTTATTAAAACAAACCTTGATAATTTCCTTCATAAAAATCCTGAAGTTGCCGATGCCTTATTGCGCAAAATTCTTCAGGCAGAACGAGAACGCAAAGAATTGTCGGGTATTCGAAAGCTGGCTAAAGATCGAGCTAAAAAAGCATCGCTTCACAACAAAAAATTACGCGATTGCCGTGTGCATTTAACAGATGCCAAGAATCCACGCAGTTTAGAAAGTACCTTGTTTATTACCGAGGGAAACTCGGCTTCGGGATCAATCACCAAATCTCGTGACGTAAATACACAAGCCGTTTTTAGTTTACGCGGAAAACCTTTGAATACTTATGGTATGACAAAGAAAATTGTGTACGAAAACGAAGAGTTCAACTTATTACAAGCAGCATTAAATATCGAAGAAGATTATGAAGATTTGCGCTATAACAACATTGTATTGGCTACCGATGCCGATGTAGACGGTATGCACATTCGCTTGTTAATGATTACGTTTTTCTTGCAGTTTTTTCCAGAATTGATAAAAGAAGGACATTTATATATTCTACAAACGCCATTATTCCGTGTTCGTAACAAGAAAAAAACGATTTATTGTTATTCGGAACAAGAACGAATCAATGCAATTGAAGAATTAAAACCCAAACCAGAAATTACTCGATTTAAAGGATTGGGTGAAATTTCGCCCGATGAGTTTAAGAATTTCATAGGTCAGGATATTCGTTTAGAACCGGTGATGTTGGATAAATCATCGTCTATCGAAAAGTTATTAGAGTTTTATATGGGCAAGAATACACCTGACCGTCAAGAGTTTATCATTGATAACTTAAAGGTTGAATTAGATAAGGTGGAGTAAGTTTTAAAACAACTTAAATACAATATTTTGGAAAATAATGATTTAGCAATTTTTCAAACTTAAAATGGTGACTCCTTAGGAGTCGACTGTTTATAACCCCGAATGAAATTCGGGGAATCAAAAGGATATAGTGTCGGGTTTTGGCATATATTTTTGTTGCGAAACCTAGTGTAGTAAACAAAAATTATGACAAAACAGTTTTTGATAATATGCTATAGATTAGATAAAAAGAATAATTCCAAATGAAACACATAAAACACCTATTTCTATCTTTTTTGTTTTTCGTAACTAATTTAGTTGCAGCACAAGAAATTGATTTTAAAGTAAACGATTTAATTGTAGATCAACTTCCAAAAAATGTGAGTATTATCGGATTGGGCGATCCTACGCATCAAGAAAGTACCATTACAAAATATCGCTTTGATTTGATTAAGAAGTTAATCGAAGAAAAACAATTTAAAATTATTGCGATAGAAGGAAATATGTACGGATTGTACAAAGGTTTTCAAAGGTTTATGGAAGACAAAAAGATCTCTCATATCGAAAAAGCCATGTATCCTCTGTTGAATCTTCCAGAAATGGACGAGTTGTATCAATATGTTTATGACAGAAATCAAAAAGGTGATTCGATAATGATTGTAGGGTTTGATTGTACTTTTCAAAATGAGATATTTGTAGAATACTTTAAAGAAGACTTGAAAAATGTTAATGTATTGAAAGATGAAGAAAAACAGGATTTCTTTATTAATTTAACTAAAGGAACTGATACAAGTCTGACAGCGCTATTCAGAAACAGAGAAAAAATAAAATCTAAAATTGTTCATTATTCAAACAAAATATTGAGTGATTTTACGCCAAAAACCGAATCGGACTATTTTTTACAGCAAACTTTAGAAAGTTTTGTTTTTCGAAATGATGAAGAAAATGATGTAAAAAGACCGATTAACAATAGAGATATGGTAATGGCTCGTAATGTTGCATTTTTAAAGGAAAGATATAAAAGCAACATTATTTTATTTGGATCAAGTACACATTTATTAAAAGGAACTAAAGAAATTAATACGGAATTTCATCGGAATAATCGAATGTGTGGAGATATTTTGAACGATACCTATCAAAATGAATATTATTACCTGGCTTATTCTGCTATTTCGGGTAAAAAATTAACTCCTTTAAACCCTTTTAATAATTTCAAAGTTTTACCGGAACTTTCCTCAAATTCTGTAGAATATGAATTTCAAAATGCAGAGTTACCAATCTTTTTAAACCAATCGTCTTACAAAAAAGATACGGTTTATAGTAGGTTTATGGGATATCAATTTATTGAGCTAAATATTTGGAAAGTAATGGACGGCTTGGTTTTAATTAACAATGTTTTGCCTTCAAAATGGAAAAATAAGAACGAATATCTTAATGAAAAACATCGATAAAAAAAGTTTGGAAAATGCATATCGCTTATTTGAAAGTGGATTTATAAACGAAATTGAAGTAGGCACTACCAAAGGATTACAACAAATTCATAAATATTTGTTTGATAACCTTTTTGATTTTGCAGGAACGATACGCAGAACAAATATTTCTAAAGGCGGGTTTCGGTTTGCTACAGCTTTATATCTCAATGAAATATTGGTGAAAATTGAGGCGATGCCCGAAAGTACTTTTGAAGAAATCGTTGCAAAATACGTGGAAATGAATATTGCACATCCGTTTATGGAAAGTAACGGAAGATCCATGCGTATTTGGTTAGATATGATGTTAAAAAATAATCTGAAAAAAATGGTAAATTGGCAATTTGTTGACAAAACACTTTATTTACAAGCTATGGAACGAAGTCCTATTAATGATTTGGAATTAAGAACCTTGCTTTTACAGCACTTAACAACTGATGTAGACAACAGAGATTTGATTTTTAAAGGAATAGAACAATCATACTATTACGAAGGATACAAAAAAGAAGATTAACATATTACTGTTAACAGCATAATAAAACAATGAATAACGAAGAATATAACGAAGATTCTGAATTAAACGGTTACGAACCCGAATTAGATCATAATAGTTTAGAAAGCACAGAGGCAGAAACCATAAAAAAGGTTTCTGGTATGTACGAAGACTGGTTTTTAGAATATGCTTCGTACGTAATTTTAGAACGGGCAGTTCCTGCTATTGAAGACGGTTTTAAACCGGTTCAACGCAGAATCATGCACTCTATGAGAGAGTTAGATGATGGACGTTACAATAAAGTAGCTAACATTGTTGGTCATACCATGCAGTACCATCCGCACGGTGACGCCAGTATTGGTGATGCCATGGTGCAAATTGGTCAGAAAGATTTGTTGATTGATACACAAGGTAACTGGGGAAATATTTTAACGGGTGACGATGCTGCTGCGTCACGTTATATCGAAGCTCGTTTAAGTAAATTCGCTTTAGATGTTTTGTATTCGCCCAAAATTACGCCTTGGCAGTTGTCGTACGATGGTCGTAGAAATGAACCCATCAATCTTCCTGCTAAATTTCCCATATTATTGGCACAAGGAGGAGAGGGAATTGCCGTAGGTTTATCAACCAAGATCCTTCCGCATAATTTTATAGAGTTAATTGATGCATCGATCAAAATTCTTAAAGGTAAATCGTTTGTGTTGTATCCCGATTTTGCTACCGCTGGTATTGCCGATATTTCTAATTATAACGATGGTGCTCGGGGAGGTCGTGTGCGTGTTCGTGCTCGAATTTCACAGTTAGATAAAAACACATTAATAGTTAAAGAAATACCTTTCTCAACTACCACTACTAATCTGATTGATAGCATTTTAAAAGCAAATGAAAAAGGTAAAATTAAGATTAAAAAAGTAGAAGATAACACGTCTTCTGATGTCGAAATTTTAATTCATTTACCACCAGGTGTTTCGCCCGATAAAACTATTGATGCACTGTACGCTTTTACAAATTGCGAGGTGTCTATCGCTCCATTAGGTTGTGTCATTCAGAACAACAAACCGTTGTTTACCGGTGTTTCTGATATGCTGAAACAGTCAACAGAACGCACGGTTCAATTGTTAAAACAAGAGTTAATCATTGAATTAGGCGAGTTAGAAGAGCAATGGCATTTTTCATCGTTAGAACGCATTTTTATCGAAAATCGAATCTATCACGATATCGAACAGGAAGAAACCTGGGAAGGGGTGATTGAGGCTATTGATAAAGGATTAAAGCCGCATACCAAGCATTTAAAACGTGCCGTTACAACCGATGATATTGTTCGATTAACAGAAATACGAATCAAACGTATTTCCCGTTTCGATTTGGATAAAGCTCAAGAAAAATTAGATGCTTTAGAAGGCGATATCGAAAAAGTAAAATACAATATTGAGCATATTATTGATTTTACTATTTCGTTCTTCACCACCTTAAAAGAAAAATATGGTAAAGGAAGAGAACGCAAAACAGAATTACGCAATTTTGATAATATCGAAGCAACCAAAGTAGTGCTACGCAATCAAAAATTATATGTTAATAAAGAAGAAGGTTTTATTGGAACTGCTTTACGTAAAGATGAATACTTAGCAGATTGTTCGGATATTGACGATGTAATTGTTTTCTTGCGCGATGGTAGCATGATCGTGTCTAAAATAGAAGAAAAAAAGTTTGTTGGTAAAGACATCATTCACGCTGCTGTTTTCAATAAAAACGATAAACGTACAATTTACAACATGATTTATCGCGATGGTAAAGCCGGTGCATCTTATGTAAAACGCTTTAACGTGTCTGGAATTACCAGAGATAAAGTGTACGATTTAACCCAAGAAAAACCAGGTTCGCAAGTACTTTATTTCTCAAGCAATCCAAATGGTGAAGCAGAGGTTGTAACAATTTTGTTACGACAATTAACCAATGTAAAAAAACTTAAATTCGATTTAGATTTTGCCGATCTATTAATAAAAGGTAGGGTATCAAAAGGAAACACCGTTACAAAATATCCAATCAAGAAAATAGAACTAAAAGAAAAAGGAATATCAACATTAAGACCGCGTAAGGTTTGGTTTGATGATACCGTACACCGCTTAAACGTTGATGGAAGAGGGGAGTTGCTTGGAGAATTTAAACCAGAAGATCGTTTACTTATTATTACCCAAAGCGGTAAAATAAAAACAATTGTACCCGAACTTACAACGCATTTTGATGATGATGTAATTGTGTTAGAAAAATGGATTCCTACAAAGCCTATTTCATGCATTTATTTTGATCCAGAAAAAGATAAATATTATGTTAAACGCTTTTTGGTAGAATCGGTTAGTAAAGAAGATGTTTTTATATCAGAACATCCCTATTCTCGTTTAGAAATAGTTTCAACAGATTACCGTCCGGTTGCCGAAGTTATCTTTGCTAAAGTAAAAGGAATCGAAAAAGAACCACTAACCGTTAATTTTGAAGATTTTATATCTGTTAAAGGCATAAAAGCCCAAGGAAACCAACTTACAAGCGATAAAATTAAAATGATAAACTTTTTAGAATCATTACCTTATGAAGAAGAAGTTCAAGAAGCCAAAGAAGTACAGGAATTTATCGATACAGTTGATGAAAGCTCGTTAACAATTGAAGATGATGGACAAATTGGATTTAACTTAGATTAACTCCAAGAAATTGAACACCTAATTAAAACCAAGAAAATTATGAATTTTGTACTTATTGACGATCACCCTTTTATTTTAGAAGGTTATGGAAATATCATTAAACAAAATTACCCGCAAAGTAAAATAGTTACACTTACAAATTGTACCGAAGTATATAATTATTTTGATACAGATAGTAATGCTATTTTTACCGATATTGTTTTGTTAAATTTTAATATACCTGCTTATCTTGAAAAAAAATTAAAAAACGGGATTGATGTCGCTAGCTTAATTCGAAAAAAAATTCCATTTTGTAAAATTGTTTTATTAACGGCTCATACCGAGAAAATTTTTATTTTAGACATTATTAAAGAAGCTAAACCAGATGGTTTTTAAACAAAAGGAGAGTTAAACCCAGAAAATCTTAAAAAACTTATTGAAAATGTATTAAATCATAATAAAATTTACAGCGATTATATTCAAGGAACCTTTATAGAATCGCTACATGATAAGTCATTAATAGACGATTATAATAGACAAATATTATATCTTTTATCTAAGGGATATAAAATTATAGAATTAGATAAAATTATACCTATTTCATACAGCGCTATACAAAAACGTATTGCAAAAATGAAACAAGTTATGGAAGTTGAAGACGATAAAGGCTTAGTAAAAGCAGCCATAAAGCAAGGCTATCTATCTTAAAATGAATAAAAAGTGAGTATTATGCTCACATTTTGTTAAGTTTTATTCCTTAAATTGCTTAAACAAAAACTTTGCTATTTATTTGCATCAAATTTGAACAAGAAACTATTAAATTATTGGGCAAAAATAATTAGGGAGTATTAAAAGTTTTCACGTTTTAATAAGGTTAGATTAGGTTTTGAAACGTTTATGTTGTTTTGTTGATTACTTAAAAGTTCAAATGTAAAATCCTATTTGTTAAGCAGGATTTTTTTTATTAATTTTGTATCACTTTTTGGGGCCGATCGGTTTCGACAGCGAGTGGAATTGAAAAGTAAGCACGTCGAGCGCTCATACACAGCTCGTAAATATCATGAATGAACTTTTTTTTACACGGCGAAGAAAACTACGCTTTAGCTGCTTAATCTGAATTATAGTAAGATTTGAGCCTTGTCCTATTAGATAGGAGAGCTAAATTCCTTAAAAAAGCCTTGATTTATGGCGTTTTAACAAAAGGAATCGTAAAAGTAAATCTAGAGTAAATAGTACCTTGGAAGTTACTCGAAATCTTAAAAGGTTAAGTATAAAGTGGCTGTTTTTGGCAAAACTTTATATCGAAAATCTAATCAAAAACTAAACGTGTAGAAAGCTCTTTGATTGCTTGTTTGGACCAGGGTTCGATTCCCTGCGGCTCCACCTCTGGGGACAAATCTAAAAATGATAGATTTGTCCCCTTTTTTTCACCTTGTAACTTGTTGTTATTCTGATAGATAAGTCTTATTGCTTCGTTCAGTCTTTGAGTTCGATGTTTACTTCCGTTAAATTCCAGATTTTCGGGAAACATCGAACTCACTATAATTCTTTTTTCTTCAACTGTCCCATTTTCATAGCGTTCCGATAGGTTTGATATCTTTTTGAGGTTTGTTTTCATCAAGTCCCTTATTTCGAAATTCAGTGTCGAAAGATTGTTTAGTTCATCTTCTAATTTTTCAGTACTTTTCTTTGTTATTTTTTTTAATTCGAGAAAATCATCATCATCCATTATTCCATCAGCATTTTTTATCAGTGCTTTTGTATGCCGGTCATTTAATTGCTTAATTTTCTCTAAAATGTCTTTTCGTTTTTTGCATTATGCACTGATGAAGTCAATTGAAGAAAATAAAGGGAAAGAAAATAAGCAACAAAAAAGCTACCTTACGTTAGAAGAAAAGAATGATAAGACCGCTTACTTGAAAATAACCTCTTTTGCTGGAGCAGCACAAGAAGTTGATAGTATTTTTAACATAATCAAGCAAAAAAACTATCAAAATTTGATTGTAGATTTAAGGAATAATGTAGGTGGAAGTGTTGAAGCAGGAATGGCTTTTGCTACTAATATTATAGATAAAGAAACTTTTGGAGGAGTTTTTTTAACACAAAAATGGTTCAACAACAATAAAGAACTGCCGACACCTGATGACTATAAAAACTTACCCCATTTCACAGAAGCCAATTATGATTTAATTATTGAAGGGATACATCAAACAGAAGGTTTATGTTTAAAAATCATACCGAAAAAACAAGTATATCAAGGTAAACTTTATGTATTGACTAACCATAAAACTGCAAGTACTTGCGAGCCGATTGTGTACGAATTAAAAAAGCAAAACAGAGCTATAATTATCGGAGAAACAACAGCAGGGTCTATGCTTAACGGAGAAATGTTTGATTTAGTAAACGGATTTAAGATGTTTATTCCAACGGCTGATTATTACTCTTCAGATGGTTATAGAATAGACCAAAATGGCGTAAAACCAAATGTCGAAACCAAAAGTGACGACGTACTTAATCGAGCTATAAATTTAATACAAAATTAACTGACTATAATGATTTGGCTTTCGTCTTGCCTAGAGACACCAGATGAATTGAAAATCACTGAACACCAAAACAAATATTAAACAAGTGAAGTAAAGCTTGTTTAACCTTTAGGCAAGTTCAGAACATGATCTCAGTAGGAAGCCTAATACGCACTATGGAGTTTTCGAAGCGTAGCTTTATGATATACAAGCAGTAATTTCAGGATTATTGCTTTTTATATAGGTAGTTAAGAAGTTTCTACAATAAGGTGTCGAATCAATATCCGTCTTACATCTTTATTATCTTGAAAAGGTTGAATAAAGGTCAATTTTGATTCTGATTTGGTAGTGTTTAGACAAAATCCGAAACCTTTGTAAACGCCATTTTCTATGTAAACCAAGCCTATTTCATCTTTTGTTCTGCCGGGTACTTCAAATAATCGGGTAAATTTTTTGATGGTAATTTTAGAAAGAAATTCATCAACTCGAAGATTGTAATCTACTGTGGACTTCTTGCTAATACAAGCTCCATTACATTCTTTTATTTGGTATTGAAAACAAGAGGAAGAACTTTTATAGAGTCCGTTGATTTTCTGACAGAGTTGATGTTTTTCTGTAATATGAAACAAGGCGGTTTTGGCTTCTTTCAGCGTGGAAAATGAGGTGATTTCTTTCTTATCGGATTGTACTTTTTCGATAATCAACCCCTTATAACCATTAACATCTTGTTTGTACAAACCGTATTGGTATACCGTACGCCGTTGTGAGCGGTTGTAGATGGGCGGGTGTTTTTTTATCAACTCCGATTCGTACAACAAAGCAATGAGCTCGCTTCCCATGACTTCACAGGCAATCCGCTTGGTAAACAGCTGTATCTTCAATGATTTTAGGTCTTTACCTGAAAAATGCTGCTGTACCCGTTTTTTGATGTTGGCGCTTTTGCCGATATAGATCAGTTCGTCCCTCTCATCATAAAAGAAATAAACGCCTGCGTTACAAGGCAGGCAGTTGATCGTTTCAATTAAACCGTATTTCATTTTTCCCGTTTTCTTAGGTTGGCGACTTCGGCTTTCAGTTCCCGGAACATACTGATGATGGTTTGGTTGTCAAGGTTGTAATCTTCTTTTGAAAATTCTTCTGTAGCAATGCTACACGCATACTCCCATATCTCAAAAATATCTGCAAGCGGTATGCTGTAAGGCTCGTAAAAGGGGTTGTCTGCAGCTACGGTAATGGTTTCCTCTTCGGCTTTTACAAACCTTTTATAGGTAATACCCTCGCTTCGGGTAACAAACAGATAGCTTTTTCCTTTTTTTAGTTCGGTAGCTTTTTCAAGATATTTTCCAATAATAAAAGCTCCGTCTTTGTACGGTGGCATCGAATCTCCTTCAACCTGAAAAGCACGGTAGGTACCCGCTCCCAGAAAGGGCAGCGAGATCGTTTGTAGGTTTTCAATATATTCGGGATCAGCATAACCGCTCAAATACCCCATTGATGCTTTATGTGGAATGATCTCAATAGTATTTTCTCCGTTATGGTCAACTTTAACAGGCAGCAGTATGCGGTTGTCCGGCAGTTCCATAATTTCCTTCAGCGGAATTTTACGCAGGTCGGCAGAAACCATCAGATCGATGCTTATGTGAAAGTATCTGGACATTCTTATAAGCAGTTCAACGGGTGGTTCCGAGGTTGCGTCTTCGTATTTCGCATACCTTACGCGGGTAATAATTAAATCATCTGCAACCTTCTTTTGAGAAACTCCAAGTTGGGCACGCAGATACCTGATGTTTTCTGATAAAATAGACATTGATACAATTTGTATCAGCAAATATAATTAATTTTGATACACCATGTACTAATTTTGTTTCTGTAATAACATTGGTAATATGGAACGGGCAATTGTACACATGGATATGGATACGTTTTTTGTATCATGCGAGCGGCTGCATAACGACAGCCTTAAAAACATTCCGGTCATCATCGGCGGTGGCGACCGTGGGGTGGTGGCATCGTGTTCATACGAAGCCAGGTTTTTTGGCGTACGCTCTGCAATGCCTCTTAAAATGGCACTGCGTCTTTGTCCCGAAGCCAAGGTGATCAAAGGTGATATGGAGAAATATTCGCTTTTGTCACGTACCGTTACCGAGATTATCGAAGAGAAAGCACCCGTAGTTGAAAAGGCGAGTATAGACGAACATTATCTGGACATTACGGGAATAGATAAGTTCTTCGGTGCGTATCAGTGGACGCAGGAACTCATGCAGTCGGTAACCCGCCATACGGGTCTTCCTGTTTCTTTTGCCCTATCGGTAAACAAAACCGTGGCAAAAATCGGTACGAGCGAATCCAAGCCTGCCGGTAAAAAAGAAATTGCTTTAAACGGTGTACGTCCTTTTCTCAATCCGCTGTCCATAAAAAAAATACCCATGCTGGGCGATGCCACCTTCCAGCTGCTTTCAAGAATAGGGGTACGTCAGATACATACGTTGGCAGAAATGCCGGTGGAGGTACTGCAGCAGATGATCGGTAAAAACGGCATCGATTTGTGGAAAAAGGCAAACGGAATTGATTTCTCGCAGGTGGAACCTTATACCGAACGTAAGTCGGTATCTACCGAGCATACTTTTGATCAGGATACAATCGACTTACAAATGCTGAACAGCTTTATCAGCGGTATGGTAGAAAAACTTTCGTACCAGTTGCGCCGCGAACAGTGGTTGGTTTCTACCGTAGTGGTAAAAATCCGTTATGCCAATTTTGATACCGAAACAAAACAGGCAAAAATAGCATATACTTCTGCAGATAACATCCTAACAAAAACGGTTCGTGAACTGTTTAACAGGCTGTACAGCCGCCGTATGCGCATACGCCTCATAGGTATCCGTTTTACAGGTCTGGTACGCGGAAGCCTGCAGATCAACCTGTTTGAAGATACGCAGGAAGTGGCGGCTCTTTATCAGGCTATGGACCGTATAAAGAACAGGTTCGGATACGATAAGGTAGGGCGTGCTGCCGGTTTTAATTTTAATGCTAAAGAAAACAGGTAACCATGTATATAAACTGTCATTCGTACCACAGCCTCAGATACGGTACCCTTTCGGTAAACGATCTGGTTTTACAGGCACAAGCCTGTGATGTTGAGGTGCTCGCGCTTACCGATATTAACACGGTAACCGGTATTTATGATTTTGTAAAAGCCTGTAATGAAGCCTATATAAAACCGGTGGTCGGAATGGAATTCCGATCTAATAACCGTTTGCATTATATAGGGCTGGCAAAAAACAATGCCGGCATTGCCGAAATGTGCCGGCTGCTTACCGCACACAACTGCGATGAGGTTCAACTACCGCAGACAGCACCGGAATTTGAAAACGTATTTGTTATTTATCCTTTTTCAAAGCGCCCGCTTACCCTAAAACAGAATGAGTTTATAGGAGTCAGACCCGAACAGTTGAATTTTCTCATTCAGGAAGAATGGCAGAAACATATTGAAAAAATGGTCATCTGGAGTCCGGTGACCGTTTCCGGAAAAAACCAGCACAACCAGCACAGGATCCTGCGGGCAATTGATCAGAACGTTATTTTATCAAAGCTGACTGAAGCTGATTTTTGTACCATAAACGAAACAATGCAGCCTGTAGGTGATCTTTTAAGGATGTATAAAAATCATCCTGAAATTATTGCCAACACCAAAAGAATATTGCAAGAGTGCCATTTTGAATTTGTGTTTAGAACTCCGAAAAACAAAAAACATTTTACGGGCAGTAGGGAAAGTGATAAGGAACTTTTGCTAAAGCTGGCAACAGAAGGCTTTAAAAGAAGGTATGAAGATGAAAATATTGTAGCAATAAAGCGGATCGAAAAAGAATTAAAAGTAATAGACGAATTGGAGTTCAGCGGTTACTTCCTGATTACTTGGGATATTGTCCGTTACAGCAGCAGTCTGGGTCTTATGCACATTGGCAGGGGCAGCGGTGCCAACAGCATCATTGCCTATTGTCTGGGTATTACCGATATATGTCCTATAGAACTGGATCTGTATTTTGAACGCTTCCTGAACCTGAACCGTAAAACACCGCCCGATTTTGATATAGACTGGAGCTGGCAGGACCGTAATACCATTTTGGAATATATTTTTAACCGTTACGGTAAAGACCACGTAGCCTTTTGCGGTACCAATGTAGAATTTAAATACCGCTCTATTTTCCGTGAAGTAGGTAAAGTTTTCGGACTTCCAAAAGACGAGCTTGATGCACTGGCAAAGAATCCCATGGAACGGCACGATGATAATTCGGTAGTGAAACTGGTACATAAATACGGAAAAATGTTGGAAAAATATCCCAACCAGCGCAGCATGCATTCCTGCGGCATCATTATATCCGAAGAGCCTATTACCAACTACACGGCTCTTGAAATGCCGCCCAAAGGTTTTCCCATCGTTCAGTTTGATATGCACATTGCCGAAGACATCGGTTTCGAAAAGTTCGATATTTTAAGCCAAAGGGGCATCGGCAGCATCAACGATGCGGTAAAGCTGATCGAACAAAATCAAGGCATTACGGTAGATATCCGGGATACATCAATTTCTAAAAATGAGAAGCAGTGTAACGAATTCCTGAGCCGCGGACAAACCATAGGCTGTTTTTATATTGAATCTCCTGCCATGCGCGGGTTGCTTAGAAGGCTTAAGTGCGACAACTATAAAACGCTGGTAGCGGCATCATCCATCATCCGTCCGGGTGTGGCACAGTCGGGTATGATGAAGGAATACATCTTCCGGCACAACTACCCCGATCAGTTCGAATATTTTCATGAGGTATTTCAGGAACATCTGGGCGATACCTACGGCATCATGGTGTATCAGGAAGACGTAATCAAGATCGCCATGCACTTTGGCGGACTCACAGCTGCAGACGGTGATATCCTGCGGCGGGCAATGAGCGGCAAGGGGCGTTCGCTGGCAGCATTGCAAAAGGTAAAAGATAATTTCTTTACCGTCTGTGCTAAAAAAGGGCATAGCGAAGTATTAAGCCGTGAAGTGTACCGCCAGATTGAATCTTTTGCAGGCTATTCGTTCTGCAAGGCGCATTCGGCTTCTTATGCCGTAGAAAGCTACCAAAGCCTGTACCTTAAGGTATATTATCCGGTAGAATTCATGGTGGCGGTCATCAACAACATGGGGGGCTTTTACCGTACCGAAGTCTATGTACACGAAGCGCGCATGTCGGGCGCCATAATTTTAAACCCATGCGTTAACAACAGCGAATACCACACCACACTTTACGGTACCAATGTGTACCTGGGTTTTATGCACCTGCAGGGGTTGGAAAGTAAGCTGGGCGAACACATACCAAATGAACGCAGGCAGAATGGAGCGTTTACCTCTTTAGAAGATTTTATCCGCCGCATACCCATTGGTATAGAAGGTGTGCAGTTATTAATATATATTGGTGCTTTTCGTTTTACCGGAAAAAATAAGAACGAGCTTTTGGTACAGGCGCGTTTGCTTTTGGTGAACTTTAAGCCCGAGAACCGAAACATGACCTTATTGCAGGAACCTGTGAAGGAATTCAGGCTACCGGAATTGTCCCGATCAGAATTCGAAGATGCTTTTGATGAAATTGAATTATTGGGATTTTCGGTCAGTTGTTCACCCTTTCAGTTGTTGCAGACAAACTACAGGGGGACGGTCATGGCTAAAGAACTTACAAACCACCACAAAAAAGAAGTAAAAATGCTGGCATACCTTATTTCCCGAAAACACGTACCTACAAAAAAAGGAGCTATGTTCTTCGGTACGTGGATCGATGTGGAAGGAAATTATTTCGATACCGCCCATTTCCCTGATTGCCTGCAGCAGTATCCTTTTCAGGGCGGCGGTTGTTATTTATTATTGGGCAGGGTTGAGGTCGATTATCATTTCCCTACCATAACCATACTTAAAATGGCAAAAATGCCGTTCATCCCCGATCCGCGCTATTCGCATGATTCAGACAGAGCCTACAACGTCCACCGACAAATAAGGGAAGATGTTTCTATGACCCAGCGTAAACCTTATCCTCAGGAACATGAGATAGGATTGCCGCGACGTAAGATCAACGAACAGTATAACATTAAAGATGTAATGAACAACAAAGAATAAAACTTTATATGAAGCTTTTTAACGATACCGAACTATTTACAACAGGCAGCAGGGAAACCATAGAATTTGATCTGCCAGATGCCGATGTAATGCTGGTTGATAATTTCTTCACTAAGGAAGAATCTGACGGTTTTTACAACAGAATGATGAATGAAACATCGTGGCGTGAATACGAAATGCCGATGTATGATAAAATAGTAACTGCCCCACGCATGATTTCCTGGCATCAGGATAGAGAAAAGAATATTCCCTCGGGTAATGCACCTGAATTTACTTCTGATCTCAATGAAATCCGCGAGCGGGTAGAAGCGCAGACCGACTTAAAGTTCAATGCAGTACTTTTAAACCTGTACCGCAACGGCAGCGACAGTGTCTCTTGGCACAGCGATAAGATCGATAGGTCGGGAAGTAATCCAATCATTGCATCTGTAACCTTTGGTGAAACGCGAATGTTCCGTTTACGGCATAAATTCCGAAAAGATGTTCCGCAGTTGGAAATACCGCTATACCACGGCTCGTTTTTAATCATGGCAGGTAAAACCAACAGTTTCTGGGAACACGCTGTTCCAAAAACGTCAAAAGAGGTGCTGCCAAGAATCAATCTCACCTTTCGCAGGGTTATCAGGTAAAGACAGACAATCAAATAGCAAAACGACATTTGGTGTCCTCAAAAGGTCTTTTAAATTCGTAAATTTGAAACAGATACATTAAAAATAATAGGAACACCTGAAGATGGATAGAAAGGAATATGCGGTGGTAGATATAGAAACCACAGGTGGAAATGCAGGCGGAAGCAGGATTACCGAAATAGCCGTTCTTATACATAACGGTACAGAAGTAACAGATCGTTGGGAAACACTTGTAAATCCCCAACAGCACATACCATTGTACATTACGGCACTCACGGGGATTAGTAACGAAATGGTTTACGAAGCGCCATTGTTCCAAGACATTGCTAAAGAACTGTTAGAACTATTGAATGACCGAATATTTGTAGCACATAACGTTAATTTCGATTATTCATTTGTACGACACCAGCTGGAAGAGGCAGGATATAAATGGACTGCACCTAAATTGTGTACGGTTCGTGCCGCCCGAAAAATCAAACCCGGACTTCCTTCATACAGTCTGGGTAATCTTTGTCGTTCGTTGGATATATCGCTGGAAAACCGACACCGTGCCGGAGGTGATGCCGATGCTACAGCAGTACTTTTATCGCTCCTGTTAGAAGATGATTGTGAAGGTGAAATCCAAAAGATGGTCAAGAAAACGGCACCTGATCAACGGCTTCCGCCAAACCTGCCCCCAGCAGATTTTGAATGCCTGCCAGAAAAACCGGGTGTATATTATTTTTATAACGCCCAGAGAAAGGTAGTGTACGTAGGCAAAGCAGTAAACCTTAAAAAAAGGGTAGCTTCTCATTTTACGGGGCACAAAGTTACTCCTCAAAGGCAGCATTTTTTGCGGGACATCCATGGTATTTCCTTTGAAGAATGTGCTACCGAACTCATGGCGTTGCTTTTGGAATGTACGGAAATCAAAAAGCTGTGGCCTGTTTATAATACATCACTTAAAAGGTTCGAACCAAGGTACGGACTCTATGAATACACCGCACGCAGCGGTTACAGGTACCTTGCAGTTGGTAAGGTAAGCAGACAGTTGCCGTGTGGATATGCAAATAAAAATTACAGTTTAAGTTAAGCGACATTTTTGTAAAATTGATTTTGATTATTAAACTCTTCTATTGTTTTGTAATTCAGTGCACGGTGCCTTCTTTTTTTATTGTACCAGATTTCTATATATTCAAAAACATCTATTTTCATTTGTTCCTTTGTTACAAGCTTGTTACCGTATATTAACTCGGTTTTTAGTGATTTAAAGAAGCTTTCCGCTACAGCGTTATCCCAACAGTT